>Ga0208113_1000060_pt1 | contig 48463 bp, 38 predicted proteins | sample Knorr_S7_td_NADW_FD_185598 | JGI IMG/M metagenome (GOLD analysis project Ga0208113, IMG submission 185598) | Marine microbial communities from Southern Atlantic Ocean transect - Knorr_S7_td_NADW_ad_2505m_LV_A (SPAdes) (version 2) | ecosystem: Environmental > Aquatic > Marine > Oceanic | place...
GGTTGGATCATAGTTATGATGCAAACATTACAATTTTTCCTGATGGCAGTATTGCAGATTATCGTTCCAATATAACCGGTCATCCTGATAGTATTATTATCAGAAAGAAACAAATTAATACTCGGGCAAGTGATATTCGTTTTATCATTGATCAACTGGAGCGTATTCAATCCGGAGAAATAAAACATGTATTAAATGGATATTTAGATGCGAACCGAATTGGTGTGGCGGGTCATTCTTTTGGTGGTGCAACAAGCACAGTGGTTTCTTTTCTCGATAGTAGAATTACAGCCACATTGGCTCTGGACAGTTGGATGAATCCTGTGCCAAGAGAAGTGATCGAAAAAGGTCTCATGCAGCCCTTTCTTCATATAGGAAGACCACATTGGGACGATTCTGATTATCCTTCAAATTATTCTTTATTGGATGCTTTAATTCAAAATAACCGCGGACCTAGTCATCGAATCACTATCAAAAATACGCTCCACATGGACTATTGTGATGCGCCTCTTTTTTCTCCTTTAGTACAAATTATACTTGACGTAGGGAAAATGAACCGGCACCGATCCGTGTATTTGGTCAATCAAATCTCGTTAGAATTTTTTGATCAATATTTACAGAATACTCCTAGTTTAATGCTAAATAAAAAAATTGATGTCCCGGAATTTCACTACAATTAATAATCCAAGCTTACAGTTCAAAAACTTTCCATTGATGGCTAAAATATTACATCCTACTTTTTCCCATCCAACAAACGGATCGAAAGAGAACACTATTTCATGAAATCCAAGTATCAGAAAATTGGTCTTTGGCTCGGCCCAACCATAGGTCTTATACTGATAATGTTACCGCCTCCGGAAGCGATGCCGCTCAGTGCTTGGCATACTGCAATAGCTGCAATTCTTATGGCAATCTGGTGGTGCACCGAAGCAGTACATGTTTCAGTCACTGCTATGGTCCCGCTGGCAATTTTCCCTCTTCTTGGAATTGGTGATATCAAAACTGTGGCAGCACCTTATGCTAACCCGATCATTTATCTTTTTATGGGTGGGTTTGTGATTGCTTTGGCCGTTGAAAAATGGAATCTTCATAAACGTATGGCGCTCACCATTCTTACTTCTGTGGGTAAAAGCGGGCCAGCCATTGTGGGCGGTTTTATGTTAGCTAGCGCCATGATCAGTATGTGGGTAATGAACACATCCACAACGCTTATGTTACTTCCTATTGGCGTTTCAGTTGTAAAAATTGTCTCCGAATCTGCAGATGAACTCAATGATACTCAGAAACGTAATTTTCAACTCGCACTTCTTTTGGGAATTGCTTACAGCGCAACCATCGGTGGAATGGCCACTATTGTCGGGACTGCACCCAATGCTCTTTTGGTCGGTTTTATGAAAGAGAACGGTTTTGCAGAAATTGGATTTGGTCAATTCATGCTCGTGGGTTTTCCACTTACGTTAGTCATGTTGCCCCTTGCTTGGTTTGCAATTACGCATATTGTATTCCCTATCAGATTCGCTACTTCAGATGCAACACGCAACCATTTGTACAAGTTGCGCGCTGACCTAGGTCCAATGAGTGCCGCGGAAAAACGCGTCGCAATTGTTTTTGCCAGTGCTGCGCTTTTATGGATGACTAGACCATTATTAAATACGCTCTCCATATTCGCAGGATTATCCGATGCGGGGATTGCTGTTACTGCAGCTACTACATTTTTTCTTATACCAAGCGCAAATAAAAATGACCCGTATCTAATGAAATGGGAAACAATGTCTAAACTTCCTTGGGGGCTACTTATTTTATTTGGCGGCGGACTAAGTCTTGCTTCTTCTGTAACCCAAACTGGTCTTGCAGACTGGATCGGTAAAAGCCTGGTGGTTTTGGGGGATGCAGGAACAATTGTGCTTGTGATCGTTATTACAACCCTTATTGCTTTTCTAACAGAACTAACCAGTAATACGGCTACTACCGGTACGTTTCTTCCCGTTGTGGCGGCTCTTGCAATCGGCATAAATGTAGATCCTTTGATCTTTGCGCTTCCAGCTACTTTGGCTGCCAGTTGTGCTTTTATGTTACCTGTGGCAACACCGCCAAACGCTATTGTTTATGGTTCTGGTTATATTCGTATTGCAGAAATGGTGAAAGCGGGGTTTGTGCTCAACATAATCGGAATTGTAATATTATCTATTCTTGCGCTCATTGTTGCCCCGGCTGTATTTAATTAGTGTAAAGATATATGAATGAGAACAAACTCAACACATATGGTTTAATCCATTTATGTATTGTTTACGTTCTTTGGGGTAGTACTTATCTAGCAATCCGCATTGCGGTACAGGACGGCTCTGGATTTCCACCTATGATTATGTCGGCTACTCGTGTCTTCGCCGGCAGTTTAATTTTACTTGGAATCGCACGATTTATTAAACAAGAGTCTTTTCATCTAACTCGAAATGATACAATTGTGTTGGCTATTTCTGGCCTTGCCCTTTGGTGGATCGGGAATGGTTTGGTGGCCTTAGCCGAAACAAAAGTTGATTCCGGATACACAGCCTTAATCATTGCCTGTACACCTATTTGGGTGGCAATTATTGAATCGCGATTAGATAGAAAAAGACCATCTTTTCAATTAATTATATCTTTATTTATCGGTATTGCCGGAATTGCTGTTTTGAATTGGCCTGCCATATCTGGCGGGAACATTGGTGATCTTCGAAGTGCTTTCATGCTTATTGTAGCTGGGTTAAGCTGGGGCGCAGGTTCTGTTTATCAAAAACGGTCGGATATACAGTCTTCACCAGAAATTAGTTCAGCGGTTCAGCAGGTATTTGGTGGCATTGCTCTGTTTGTTACTTCTTTACTAATAAATGAGCCTGCTCTCAGCCCGTCTGTATCTGCCTGGTGGGCCTGGGGATATTTAATTATTTTTGGATCAGTAATTGCATTTACTTCTTTTGTGAAAGCACTAACTTTATTGCCACCCAATGTTGTGTTTACCTATGCTTATATCAATCCGGTAATCGCAGTAATTTTAGGTTTCATCATTTTAAATGAACCCATCACACGCTGGACATTAGGTGGTGCGATTCTAGTTATTATTGGTGTATTAGGTGTTTTTAAAGACCAACAAAAAACAATGTCATTATCTCACTAAATTTATCTATGCTTTCGCCCCTGTTTTACAAGATTACAATACATATTATTCGTTTTTAAAACCATTAAACAGATGTTACGCCCAATGAAAAAAATTATTCTCTTTATTATTCTATACTATTCTTCACTTCCAGCACAGGGGACGTGGATGATGACAAACCGTGTGCACCCAGAATTAAAATGGTCCACCATATCAACCAAACACTTCAATATTCATTATCACCAAGGTATTGAAGAAATTGCCAAAGAAGGCGCTATCATTGCTGAATATGTGCGTCCCACTTTATTAGCACAAATGGATTTGGATACAATACCAACCATTGATATCATTTTTACTTCAGAAGATGAAATCATGAATGGGTTTGCCACCTGGATGTACAATACTTTTATCTGGGTGGACCAAAATGATGCTGCAATCTGGTTAGAAAAAGGCAAGTGGTTGGAACAGGTCTTATCCCACGAGCTACAACACATTGTTTTACTACACAAAACACGGTCGTGGTTCCCAGATCCATTGGGGCGATTAATCAGCGGTCTGCCCGGATGGGTTGTAGAGGGCACGGCAGAATATGAGACAGAAAGCTGGCGTCCATACAGAGCCGACATTTCCCATAAAGCCCATATCCTCAGAAATACAACAAGCCAGATGGATCCACATCATGACGGTTTTTCTAAAATGCTTTACTGGGCTGATCGTTTTGGCGATTCTACCATTACCAAAACACTAGCTTACAGAGATGGGTTAAAATTATTCAATTTTAGCAAAGGATTCAAAAAGGCTACTGGAATAACCGTAAAGCAATTTGAGGAAAATTGGCGTCGTCATATGAACACATATTATTATGGTTATCGTTCACAAAAAGAAACCTATAAAGAAATTGGTGAGGTCTTTACCCTTCCAATTAAAAATGCGCTGGTGGGTGCTGATTTTTATTCAGATAGTACAAAAATTGCTATGATTGGCAATGATGATAAAGATCAATTTGATTTGTCACTTATGATCGCCGAGCGTGATTCCGCAAAAGAGAAAAAACAGTTTGAGGCTTGGGAAAAACAAATCAAAAAACTAAAAGAAAAGAAAAAGAAAACCAAAAAAGATTCTCTAGCCATAGAAAAACCCTATAAAGAAAAAGTATTGTGGAAAAAAGAGGAAATTGATTTCGGGAATTTTCACTCCTTCCTGTCGTGGTCACCAGATGGGGGGAAAATAGCCTATTCCAAATACCATCATGGAGAAAACCAATCCATGGTGTATGATATCAAATATTATGATTCTGCAGAAGCTAAAGACCGCTGGCTTACCAAATCAATGCGTGCGACATATCCCGTTTGGCTAGATTCTGTCACCATTGCTTTTGTCGCCCACCACAATAATGTATCCAATATTTACTCTGTAAAGCTAGATGGCAAAACACCAGAATCCATTACCAATTACACAGATAATACTCAAATCGCTTTTTTATCTGTTTCTCCTAATTTAGATCAACTCACATTTTCCATGTCTCCTGAAAATGGTAATATGGATATCTACACAATGGATATTAAGTCGGGCAGTATAAACCGGTTAACCAATGACCCGATGGCAGATGCATACCCTATTTGGCATCCAGATCAAACGGCTATTTCATACACATCTAATAGCAATGGCGTTCCTAATATTCACACGATAGATTTAAGCAACAATAATATTACTGTTAATACAGATGCAGGGGATGGTATCTGGTCTTATCAATGGATGCCGAAGGATTCCCTTATCTTGGCTGGAACATTAAATGCTGTGAAGGATTCAGTTAGAGTCGTGAAAGTGGATCCTTTTCGTGCGCCGGACACAAAGCCGCTTTCACTTAGAAATAATTACACATCCTGGTTAAAAGCTGGGCCGGACGTATCCTTCGTAAATGAAAAACCGGATACGCTGCCCACAATTTCAAATTCCAGAAAATACAAATTCACCCAGCATATGAGACATGTTACATCCCTAGTCCTTCCTTTTCAAAGTCCGGTTGCGCTAACTGCATGGACTGATGCTTTGGGAAGACATATGTTTGAAGCATTTGGATATATCAATAATATTAACCCCAGCAAAAGCGGGTATGGTTTTGGATATATTAATGCGGAGCACGGTCCACTCTGGTCTATTTCATTATCTAAAAATATGGATGGTTCTTTTCGTTTATATGATGACGCAAAAATGATCGATGTGAAAAATGGTTTTCGGTTTGGTGCGGAACATCCAATGAATTTTGGTGAATCTTTTTCTTCAAATCATGCGATTGGCTTGAATGCTTCTTTCATTTCACACGATGTCACAGTTTGGGAAAAAACGATTAAAAAAACTGGTGAACCTATTCCTCGAGATACCAGCGAATATATTAATATGCCCATACCGGATAATGGACAGGATGGTTATCTATCTCTATACTATCTTTGGTCTGATAAGCGTCCCCATGGAGCAAATTTTCTCCACCCCAATCAGGGCTTTGGTGTATATGCCCAAGTAGATTACGCCAACAAAAATCTTTTTGGCGCATTCAGTTATTCTCGTTTAAAAACAGATGCATACGTGAATCTTCCCATCAAAAAAACGTCTATTTATTTTCGGTTAAAAACTATTTTCCAATCGGGTCAACCACCGAAACAAGATTACGTTGGCTTAACAGATGATGAACCAATTTATTTAACCGGTAGTCAGACATTATTTGAAAATTTTCTTCCTGAAAATCACAACCCAAGAGGCTGGTCGGGTTACAGCTTGGGGGACCGCCTTATTTTTGGGACCTTAGAGTACCGATTACCCGTATTACCAAAGAAGCTTTCGCTTAATTTAATATCAGACTATGGTTCTGTGTGGTCATCCGGGGAAAAACAAACAGAGGTTTCCACGGCGGGGTATGAGTTACGGCTGAGTCTTGGGCTTGTTGTTTTATCGGCAGGAGACGCACAGACCATTGAAGATTGGAACAATGATAAAGAACCTATGCGATACTATCGATTGGCTCTGATTAATCCATTTTAAAATAGTTTTTCTATAATTATTTCTAATTTATTGAATTGTCACTTTGCCAATATCCTGAATTAAATGTAATCTTTATAGCTTTAATTTTGTGTTTCATTCTTTTTTCCCACATACCAAAGGCAAGCCAGCATTCTTTTTTAAGTGACCGAACACCCATCTAAAATAACTGCAATTGTTGGCGCCCAATGGGGCGATGAAGGCAAAGGAAAAATCACCGATTTTTTTGCTGGCGAAGCTGATTATGTAGTCAGATTTCATGGTGGTAACAACGCTGGTCACACCGTTGTCGTCGATAACAAAACATACAAATTACACCTTATTCCTTCTGGCGTTGTGTATGGCGAACCAATGAGCATCATTGGCAATGGCGTGGTGGTAGATCCCAAAGTACTATTGGATGAGATTGCATATATCAAAGAAAAAGGTATCGAGCCAAAACTGATGGTTAGTGATCGGGCTCATGTAATTATGCCCTATCATATTGTATTAGATGGCGTGTTATCCGGCCACCAGGGCAACCTAGCAGCGGGTAGTACTCGCCGTGGAATTGCACCAGTTTATGCTGATAAAATGTACCGAAATGGTATTCGTATGATTGATCTTTTAGAGCCTGAAATTTTCAGCGAAAAATTAGAAAAAGGATATGGTTTTGCCAAAGGGCTTATAGAAAAATCGCTCGGGGGAACCCTGAAAATAACACAAAATGAAATTTTTGATTCATATTGTAGTTATGGCCAAAAGTTAAAAGACTACATTACAGATACCGCTTTGGAATTATACAACGCACACAAAACAGGAAAAGCCATTTTGTTTGAGGGTGCACAGGGTATCAGCCTGGATGTAGATCACGGCATATATCCTTACACAACTTCCAGTAATACAGCCGCTGGGCATATTTCTACTGGTACTGGTGTTAGTTTTCGGGATATTGATCGCATCATTGGCGTAGTGAAGGCATACTTAAGTAGAGTAGGTGAAGGGCCATTACCATCAGAAATAAATGGTGGCAATGCTCATATGCTCCGCGAAAAAGGAAATGAGTATGGGACCACAACGGGGCGACCAAGAAGAGTCGGGTGGTTGGATTTAGTTCAAATTCGTCAGGCAGTACGAGTTAACGGACTTACTGAAATTGCGCTGACCAAGTTGGATATATTAAATGGATTTAAAGAACTATCGATATGTGTAGCATATGAAATAGACGGACAGAAAATCATGGAAATGCCCGCTAGTTTAAATCAATTCCGCAAATCAATTCCAGTATATGAAACACTTCCCGGATGGGGTGATCTGCCAAGTGATATATTGGATAGTGGTTACGATACTCTTCCCAGTACAATGCGAGAATATATTGCTTTTATTGAGCGGGCTGTTGAATGTCCTGTAAAAATCATATCTATAGGTCCACAAAGACATGAAACAATTCTACGGTAGTATTTCTTTTTTGCTATAATCTTTTTCTGATTAGAAATTCCGCATGGCATTTACAAGCGAGATCATCGATTTCAGCGAATTAGAATCCGATGCCATCCAAACCAAGCTTGCTGAATTAAACATCCCTCTTACACCTGAAGAGGCCATGAAGATTCAAAACGAGATGCTTGGCCGGGCGCCTTCCCTTACTGAGCTTGTTTTATTTTCCATTCAGGGATCTGAACATTGCAGTTATAAAAGTAGCCGTTCCCACCTAAAGCAATTAACCACCGAGGGGCCGGATGTGGTCCTGGGTGCCAAAGAAGACGCTGGTGTTGTATCCGTAGCTACAGATCATGAAGGCCATCGTTGGTGTGTTGTTATGAGCCACGAATCTCATAACCATCCATCCCAAATTGTGCCATACGAAGGGGCCGCAACCGGCGTTGGGGGCAACGTCCGTGATGTGATGTGCATGGGCGCTGAAGTTATTGCCTGCACAGATTCTTTTCGTTTTGGAGAAATTAACCGCAATAAAACGAAATGGATACACGATGGTGTGGTAGCGGGTATTGCTGGTTATGGCAATCCTTTGGGAATTCCAAATATTTCTGGTGACATTTATTACCACGAGGGATATAATGAAAATTGTTTAGTGACTTTGGTGACGCTTGGTATCGTACGAGAGGATCATATAATTCATTCCTACGCACCAAAAAATGCTGATGGGTATGATCTTATCCTTATTGGAAAGCCCACAGATAACAGTGGGTTTGGCGGCGCCAGTTTTGCATCTTTAGAACTGGAAGAAAAAAAGAAAGAACAGAATAAAGGCGCCGTACAGGAACCAAATGCCTTTTTAGAAAGGCATCTTTTAAAATCCACATATGCTTTATTCAATATCTTGAAGGAAAAAAATCTCATTAATAATATTGGATTCAAAGATCTTGGTGCTGGTGGTATAGCTTGTGCAAGTGTAGAGCTAGCCGAAACTTCTGGATATGGATCTGAAGTATGGATGGATAAAATACATATCGGAATGAAAAATCTCCATCCCTCAGTATATCTTTGTAGCGAGACCCAGGAAAGATTTATGTGGGTCAGCCCACCTGAATGGACAAATTTTATTGTAGACCATTACAATACTGCGTACGACTTGCCCGGTGTAAGTGCTGGTTCCATGGCCTCGATTATTGGAAAAATTCGAAGTGATGGACAATATATTGTTCATAATGGTAATGAAGAAATTGTGAACGCTCCTGCCAAAGAAGTAACAGAAGGCTTTTTATATAACCGGCCTTTTGAGCCAAGAGAAACAATATTTGTCGAACCAAATTTATCAGAACCGTTAGATTATAATCAGGTCTTACTGAATATACTATCTCATGAGAACATGGCCAGTCGGGAACCGGTGTTTGAACAGTATGATAAACAGGTCCAGGGGCGGACTCAAATGGAAACAGGCGTGGCAGATGCCGGGGTTATGGCTCCTTTTAATTCTAAAAAATACCCATCAGAAATTCGAGACGTTGGCATAGCTTTATCCACCGATCACAACCCACGACACGGATTAATCAGTCCCTACTGGGGTGGTGTAAATTCTGTGGTAGAAGCCATGCAAAACGTGGCCGCCGTGGGTGCAACACCCCATGCTATTACAGACTGTTTATGTTTTGGTAACCCGGAAAACCCCCACCAAATGTGGGAATTTGTAGAAAGTGTCCGAGGTATCGCAGATGCCTGTCATGCCATAACATTAAAAGAAAACCCGAATCATCCCACACCTATTATCGCTGGTAACGTAAGTTTTTATAACGAATCTAAATCGGGTGCGATTCCTCCTAGTCCAATCGTGAGTTGTTTGGGTCGTATTCAAGATGTAAACAAGACAATACCCATGCATTTTCAAAAATCAGATTCTATTTTACTGATGGTTGGTCAACGCAAAGATGAGCTAGGCGGTAGTGTGTATTACAGCCTCTATAATGAGCTGGGGACTAATCTGCCGAAGCCTGATCTTAAAGAAGCAAAAAATCAGATCTTTGCCCTGAATAATTGTATTGAAAAGCGTTTGATTCTATCCTGCCATGATATCGCGGATGGTGGCGTTGCGTCTGCTGTTGCCGAAATGACATTTGGAAATGAAATCGGGTGTGATGTCAAAATCATTAATGATTTACGTACAGATACAATTTTATTTTCTGAAACGGGGGGATTCATTTTAGAATTATCAATGAATAATATGGAAGCAGTACAATCCATATTTTCTCATCATGGGATTGAACTAATTAAAATCGGATCAACAAATGATTCAAGGGCGATGGTTTTTAATAGTGTTGTCAAATTATCTGTGAAACACGCAAAAGATGCATGGACAAATGGATTGCGTGAAAAATTATAATGGCTAAAATCAACTACAAATCAGCCGGCGTAGATATTGATGCCGGAAATGAGGCGGTGGATCGGATCAAATATGGTGTGCAATCTACTTTTACATCTAATGTCCTTGCTGGAATCGGTGGTTTTGGTGCGCTCTACGATCTGAAACCAATTCTAAACAGTTATAAAAATCCTGTTATGGTTCAAAGCATTGACGGTGTGGGCACAAAAACAATCATCGCTAGAAAACTAGGAAAATTTGACACGATCGGCATTGATCTTTTAAGTGCCACTGCCAATGATATTTTGGTTATGGGGGCTCGGCCACTAACCTTCCTGGATTATATAGCAAACGATAGGCTGAAGCCTGAGATCATAGAAGAAATCGTCTCTGGAATGGTGAAAGCCTGCAAGGAAACCCGCGTGTCATTGGTCGGTGGTGAAACAGCCGAAATGCCAGATACTTATTTGTCTGGAGAACATGATCTTGTTGGGGTCATTACTGGCGTTGTGGAAAAAGAATGTATTATTACGGGTGATTCCATTATGCCCGGGGATTCTGTGTTGGGACTACCTTCTAATGGACTACATACCAACGGTTATTCTTTTGCTCGAAAACTCTTTTTTGATATTGGTCAATATGATGTGCATGATTCCCTCCCGGAATTAGAAAAATCAGTCGGACTTACACTATTAGAGCCTCATATTAATTATACAAATCATGTGTTTGCAGTATTGGACAAGAGCATTGACATTAAAGGCATAGCACATATTACTGGCGGTGGTCTATTAGAAAATATTCCACGCATTTTACCTGATGATTGTGGTATTAAAATTCAAAAAGGGTCTTGGCCAAAACCTCCTGTTTTTGATGTAATGCAACATATAGGCAAAGTAGAGAAAAATGAAATGTACCGCACTTTTAACATGGGGATTGGGATGGTATTTATTGTTGATCCGTCCAATGTAAACATAGTTAAAAATGTGCTTAATAATTTAACAGAAGTTTACGAAATCGGTAATGTAGTAAAAGGCAAAAAAGAAGTGAGCGTTTAATAATGTCCAGTATTGCGGTCATCCAATTTCCCGGATCCAATACGGAACGAGAAACACTCATGGCTTGTCATCGGGTTGGTTTAAACCCTTTCGAGTTTTTATGGAATGAATCTGCAGAAAAATTAGTACAATTTGATGGTTACATTATCGTTGGCGGTTTTTCTTATGAGGATCGTTCCAGAGCAGGTATCATTGCCGCGCTTGATCCCATCATAAAACAAGTCAAACTGGAAGCAGAAAAAGGCAAACCCGTTCTAGGCATTTGTAACGGTGCACAGATTTTAGTAGAAAGCGGACTTGTCCCCGGGCTTCAAGGTTATTCCATAGGAATGGCGCTTACAGATAATAAACGGGTTAAAGGGGGTCGTGTGATTGGTGTTGGTTATTATAATACATGGGCCAATCTGCAGAACTCTATACCATCAGACCGATGTGCTTTTACACAACATTTAAAAACTGGTGAATGGATCAATATTCCTTTAGCTCACGGTGAAGGTCGTTTTATTGTTCCAGAAGAATTGCTAGAAAAAATGATTGCGAATAATCAAACAGTTTATCGTTACTGTGATGATAATGGTAGTATTATAGATGAGTTCCCCACGAACCCAAATGGGTCTATGTACAATCTAGCGGCAGTATGTAATCCAGCTGGAAACGTCATGGCCATAATGCCTCACCCAGAGCGAACCAATAACGGTGATGTTATATTTTCATCTATGAAAGAATTTATAGAAACCGGAACTCCTGCTATAGATTGTACTCTTTCCTTCGAACGCCCACACTATGAAGTAACACAATACAACCCAAATGGTCTTACCACGGAATGGGTAATTGATATGATCATCGCAGATAATGAAGCATCATCAGTACAAAATGCGCTGAAGCATTTGGGGTTCAATATTGCCATTAAGCGACAAACCCACTGGGAGATAACAATCGGCAGTGATCGGGAACATGCTCTTCAAAAAATTAATGATACTGGTGAGCTATACAATTCTAACAAAGAGTTTATCAGTACAATCCAAAGAAAAGAAAACACCGCATCTTTCTTGGTGCGCCAAAAAGAAGATATGATTGGCCGATCAAAATTTGAGTCTTTAACCCGACGCTTTGAAATTAATGAAATTTCACAACTAAAACGCGGTGTCATATGGAATGTGATTGTAAACAGCGGTAATTTTGAAACCATACTAGACCAAATTTTAGACACACACATATTATTCAACCCTTTATCTCATGAATGTTATCGAATCAACTGAACACTATAAAGCCCGTATCAATGCTGAGCTAAACAACACATTAACCGAAACCGCTTTATCTTCTGGAAGCAAAAGGACTGGCAAGGTTCGAGATCAATATGAACTTGATAACAAGATCGTACTGATCACTACGGATCGCCAAAGCGCTTTTGACCGCGTACTGGCATCCATACCATTCAAAGGACAAGTGCTAAATCTTACCAGCGCCTGGTGGTTTGACCAGACCAAGGATATTATCCCTAATCATGTAATCAAAATTCCTGATCCTAATGTAACTATAGTAAAAAAATGTGAGGTTTTTCCAATCGAATTTGTAGTCAGGGGTTACATCACTGGCAGCACAAGTACATCTCTCTGGACAGTGTATAATAATGGTGATCGCGAATACTGTGGAAATACGCTCCAAGAAGGTTTGGTTAAAAACCAAAAACTAGATACCAATATGCTCACTCCCACAACCAAGGAAGAGCATCACGACCGTCCTATCTCTCCTGATGAAATCATAAGTGAGGAGTGGATGACCCAAACAGATTGGGACTATTGTAGCCAAATAGCACTGGAATTATTTGCTTTTGGACAGGTAAAATCAAGACAAAACGGCATGATTCTTGTGGATACAAAATATGAAATGGGTCGAGACAAAGATGGAATAATTAGACTTATCGATGAAATCCACACACCAGATTCGAGCCGTTATTGGGTCGCGAACACCTATGAAGAGCGTATGTCTGCGGGACAGGAACCACAAAATATTGATAAGGAATTTTTGCGTCTTTGGTTTGTAGATAACTGTGATCCATACAATGATAAAATTTTGCCCGACGCACCAGAAGAATTGGTGGCTGAACTTTCAAGTCGTTATATCTATTTATATGAAACTGTTGTTGGCGCGTCTTTTCCGTTCCCCGATGCGAGTAAGCTTGTTGAAGAAAGAATTAATGAAAACTTAAAGGGCCTTTTATGAAAGCAGTAATTATTATGGGTTCAGCGTCGGATGAGCCTCATGCAAAAAAAATTACGGACAAACTGGATAAGTATGGAATTTCTTGGGAACAACATGCCGCATCGGCCCACAAGCAACCATTAAAAGTCTTGGAGATTCTTGATGCTAACAAAGATAGTAAAGATATTATCTATATAACCATCGCTGGGCGGTCTAATGCCCTGTCTGGATTTGTTGCGGCCAATTCAGAATTTCCCACACTAGGTTGTCCGCCTTTTTCTGATAAATCAGATATGTTAATCAACATCCATTCCACGTTACAGATGCCGAGCAACACCCCGGTGCTTACTGTGATTGATCCTGGCAATTGCGCTTTGGCGGCTAAACGGATCTTTGGTGTCTAATCGGCTGAACGCTATTTCTCCATTAGACGGGCGCTATTTTAGTAGCGTGGGGCACTTATCCGCCTATTTTTCTGAAACGGCGCTTATGACATATCGGCTAAAAGTCGAGATCGAATATCTGATCGCATTAGCTAATGAAAAAGGAATAGAAAACCTTTCACCTTTTTCTAATAGTCAACAATCCCGCTTACGAAAATTCTATCAAAATTTTAATTCTACTTGTGCCAAACAAGTTAAAGCCATAGAAGCCACAACCAATCATGATGTAAAAGCAATTGAATATTATATTCAGGGCAAGGTTAAAAAATCTTTACACCCCTGGATCCATTTTGGGCTTACATCAGAAGATATAAATAATCTATCCTATTCACTTATGTGGCAAGATGGATTGAAACAAATATATGTTCCTGCGCTTCAATTGGTTAATAATTTATTAAAGGGATTTGCCAAAAAATATAAAAACACTTCTATGTTAGCACTTACCCACGGCCAGCCAGCAACACCAACAACTTTCGGGAAGGAGGTTGCTGTGTTCTACGTGCGCCTTGATAGACAAATCCAGCAGATCAAATCCAATATATTATTAGGAAAGTTTGGTGGTGCTACGGGGACATGGTCCGCTCAAATGGCTGCTTATCCCAAAGTAAACTGGATACGGTTTTCTTCCCGTTTTGTTAAATTAATTGGGCTTAAGCCTAACCTTATAACGACTCAAATCGAACCCCACGATTCATTGGTAGAAAGTTATCACCAAGTTATTCGAATTAATTCAATTCTTACCGATTTTTGTCGAGATATGTGGTCTTATATAAGTCGAGGCATTATCGGACAGAAACATATAAAAGGAGAAGTGGGGTCATCCACTATGCCCCATAAAATAAACCCCATTCAATTTGAAAATGCAGAAGGAAATCTCGGCATTTCAAACGCTTTGTTAAACCACCTTTCAACAAAATTGCCCGTTTCCCGAATGCAACGTGACTTAACCGATTCTACCACTTTACGCAACCAAGGCGTGGCTTTAGGTCACTCCTATCTATCCCTGCAGAATATATTAAAAGGTTTAAAAAGAACCACCATCAACAGCGTCCAAATTTCTTCTGAATTGAATAATCACTGGGAGGTGTTGGCTGAAGGGGTACAAACAATCCTTCGTAAGGCTGGCAAACCTGATGCTTACGAACAATTAAAAAAGATAACACGCGGTCAAAAATTTGATCAAGAGGCTTTTACTGCATTCCTTACCAGCCTTAAAATTCCAGATGACGATAAACAATCCCTGCTGAATTTGACGCCCGATAACTACATTGGTTTGGCACCTAAACTAGTAGAGATGATATAATGTGTGGTGTGGTTGGTATCATTTCTACTCAGAAACCGGTCGCGGGTGAGTTATACGAAAGCCTGATCCATCTACAGCACCGCGGTCAAGATGCTGCTGGAATGATGACCTATAACAAACGTTTCCATGAAAAAAAGGGGACTGGGTACATCCGTGATATTTTTGATGAACAAAACATGGCGCGCTTACAAGGCAAGGTGGGTATCGGACACACGCGTTATCCTACTGTTGGTGGTTTTAGCGTTGAAGAAGCGCAACCGGTAATGACCCACGTTCCACACGGCATCGCCATGGCTCATAACGGGAACCTGGTTAATTATAATGACCTGGTTAACGAAGTAAACGAACAAGACCATCGGCTTATTAATTCCTCTGTTGATATTGAGGTCATCCTCCACATTTTTGCCCATGCCTTAGATCATCCAAAAACAGATATTAAAAATCTTAGTTTTTTTGACCAAATTTGTCAAGCCGTTGACACGGTTTTTCATAGGGCCAGTGGTGCTTATTCTGTTATAGGAACTATTATGAATAAGGGCATGGTTGTTTTTCGCGACCCCCATGGAATACGGCCCCTAGTCAAGGGTGTTCGACAAAATAATGATGGTACAACAGATCATATTTTTGCTTCCGAAACAACCATGTTTTATGCCCTTGGTTTTGAATTAGATGGAAACGTTGCCCCTGGTGAGGTTATCTACATTGAAGAAAACGGCACTGTTCACAGTCGCACATTAAAAAACGAACAGTTTACACCTTGTATATTCGAATATGTTTATTTTGCCCGGCCTGACTCTATCCAAAACGAAATTAGTGTATACCGATCTCGTCTTCGCATGGGTCAGAACCTTGCAAAGCGCTGGAAGGAACAATATCCAGATATTACCCCGGATATTGTTATTCCAGCACCATCCACCGCAAATACCGCTGCATTAAGTTTTGCCAATGAATTAGGCGTGCGGTTTTCCGAAGGACTATATAAAAACCCTTTTATTGGTAGAACCTTTATTATGCCGGGCCAAGAAATACGTAAAAAATCTGTTCGGTATAAGCTGGTTCCCCAAGAATTTGAGATTCGAGATAAAAAAGTGCTAATTGTGGATGACAGTATTGTCCGTGGTAACACGAGTAAAGAAATTGTCCGTATGGTGCGGGAGTTCGGCGCCACAAAAGTATTCTTTGTTTCTGCTTGTCCGCCAGTAAAATTTCCGTGTTTTTATGGTGTTGATATGCCCACCCGTGGAGAATTAGTCGCCGCACATCGTAGTGTTTCTGAAATAGAAGAATATATGGGTGTAGACATTTTAATGTACCAAAAAATTGATGATCTTGTCGAAGCGGTTACGCGCAAGGGGGAGCATAACATTGACCGTCCTTGTATGGCTTGTTTAAACGGCCAATATATTACTGGAGATGTAGACGAACATACCATGGAGAGAATGGAGCGCCAGCGTAACCATGAACGGTCCAAACAAAAATGAACATCCTTTTGGTTGGCTCAGGGGCCCGAGAACATGCCATTGCCCGTGCGCTAAACAACTCACCACAAGAAAAAAATATTTTTTGTCTGGCGTCCAATATGAATCCGGGCATTGTGGAGCTGTGCGCGGAAATCAAAATCGATGATATTAATGACCCGAAACTTGTTTCTAGTTATGCTTTAAAAATTGGTGCCGTGCTTGCAATTGTTGGCCCTGAAAATCCTTTGGCAATGGGTGTTGCCGATGCCCTTTGGGACATCGGCACAAAGGTCGTCGGCCCCAAAAAAAATCTAGCCCAAATCGAAACTTCAAAGGCCTTCGCACGCGATCTTCTAACCGAATACGGCATTCCTGCCTGTCCTGAATACCGGACTTTTTCATCTATGGATGGAGTGTTGCCCTTCCTCCAAACTCTCGGTGAAAATTATGTGGTAAAATACGATGGTTTAGCTGGTGGTAAGGGCGTTAAGGTGGCAGGAGACCACCTGCGCTCCCATGACGAAGCAAAAGAATACTGCCAATCTTTGGTAGATCGGGATGGCAAATTTATCATTGAAGAAAAACTTATCGGTCAAGAGTTTTCCCTTATGAGTTTTTCCGATGGAAAAGGTCTAAAACACATGCCCGCGGTCCAAGACCACAAACGCGCTTACGAAGGAGATATGGGTCCTAATACTGGTGGCATGGGAACTTATTCGGACGCAAATCATTCTCTTCCCTTTTTAAATGACGAAGATATCAATAAGGCTCACAACATTAATATTGCCACAGCTAATGCCCTGAAAGATAAATTTGGCGAGGGATACAAAGGTATACTTTATGGTGGGTTTATTGCCACCGCAAATGGTGTAAAACTAATCGAATATAATGCGCGACTTGGGGACCCAGAAGCCATGAATGTATTACCTTTGCTTGATTCATGTTTTATCGATATCTGCAACGGAATTGTAAACGGTAATTTGGACCGTGTGGATGTGCAGTTCAGGGCCAAGGCAACTGTTTGTAAATACGCTGTTCCTAATGGTTATCCCGACAAGCCTATCCGTGGGGTCCCTATAGATATTTCCGGAGTCAAAAACCCTGAACAACTATTTTATGCTTCTGTGGATATTAAAGATGGACAACTCATACTGGGTGGTAGTCGCACGGTGGCAGCGGTTGGAATTGCCGATAATATTTCAAACGCAGAAAAAATTGCAGAAAAGAATATATCCGCTATTAAAGGTCCGCTTTTTCACCGAACGGATATCGGAACAAACAAACTAATCCAGAATAAATTAGACCACATGTTATCTTTGATATGATCAGGCTTGGTGTTCTTGGGTCTACCAAGGGAACAGATCTAAAGGCCATTCTAAGCGCTATAACCAATAAAAAAATCGATGCAGAAGTATCTGTTGTTCTTTCGAATCGGAAAAACGCTTATATTTTGGAGCGCGCAAAAAATCATAGCGTACCTTCATTTTTCATTTCTCACAAGAATAAGTCTCGCGAAGAATTTGATAGAGAAGTAACTACTATATTAAAACAATACAATGTGCAATTGGTGTTATTGATCGGTTTTATGCGCAGACTATCTGCTGAATTCTGTCAAGCTTGGCGTGATCGCGCACTCAATGTGCACCCTTCTCTCTTACCAAAATACACAGGCGGAATGGATATGAACGTTCATGAAGAAGTACTAAAAAACGGAGACCATGAAACGGGCTGTACAATCCATTTTGTTACAGAAACCGTTGATGGCGGTCCTGTTCTAGTTCAAAAGCGTTGTACGGTTGAACCGGGTGAAACTATGACGACACTTAAATTAAAAGTCCAGGCTTTAGAGGGCCGGGCATTTATCGAAGCTATACAATTGATCCAAAATAATAAATATGTTAGATAATCCAACACTAAATCAAAATCCAATACAAATAAAACGGGCAATCATATCTGTTTATGATAAAACTGGTGTCATTGAGTTTGCCCAAGCATTAAATAATATAGGCGTGGAGCTTCTTACCACCGGTGGCACAGCTAAAGCACTTCAAGCTGCCGATATTACATTAACTGATGTGAGTGATTATACTCAATTCCCCGAAATCATGGATGGTCGGGTTAAAACCATTAATCCATTGATAGCGGGTGGTCTTCTTGGGCTGCGAGACCAACACGCCACCGATGCGAACGCAAATAATATTAAATGGATTGATTTGGTGGTCTGCAATCTCTATCCATTTCCCAAAGTGATTTTGCAGGAGGATTGTGACCTCGCGTTAGCCCTTGAAAATGTAGATATTGGTGGTCCTACGATGATCCGTTCGGCGGCAAAAAATACTGGTTGGGTATGCGTAGTTATAGATCCGGATGATTATTCTACAATCACTAACGAATTAAACTCTTCCGGTGAAATTTCATTTGAAACACGGCAACGGTTTTCAGCTAAAGCATTTGGCCGCACTGCCCAATACGATACCCTTATTCATAATTTTTTAAAGGATGAGGACCTTTCAGAAGATTTTTCCCTAACCTACATCAAACATTCTAAAATGCGTTATGGAGAAAATCCGCATCAACACGCTGCAGCCTATCAAAATCCCGGGGATCGCTCAAACAATATCCTTAATGCTAAAATTCATCAAGGAAAAAAATTGTCCTATAATAATATAATGGATGCGGACGCAGCTCTTTCCTGTTTAAAAGAATTCGAACAAACAGCCTGTGTTATTGTAAAACATACAAATCCTTGCGGGGTTGCTGAAGGGAACAATCTTTTTGATGTATATGTTCGCGCTTTTGATACAGACAGTCTTTCTGCCTTTGGTGGAATTATTGCTTTAAATCGTGCTTGTACTCAAGAAGTTGCGCGGGCAATATCCGCTGGTTTTGTCGAAATTGTGATTGCCCCAACTTTTGATCCAAATGCGCTTGATATATTTTCTAAAAAGAAAAATCTTCGTGTTTTAGAGGTGGGAAAATTTTCTTCCGGCAAAAACAAAATGGAGGTTCGGAATGTGGATGGTGGAATTTTAGTTCAAGACACAGATACTTCCACTATACAACTAAACGATCTTAAAATAGTCACCGATAAAAAGCCGTCTACATCGGAATTAAACACCATGCTTTTTGGTTGGAAGGTGCTGAAGCACGTGAAATCCAACGGGATCATAATTGTTCGAGACAATGCAACCATCGGTATTGGTGCTGGCCAAGTAAGCCGGATAGATGCGGTGGATATTGCTGTTAAAAAATCCGGAAAGAACCTAAAGGGTTCTGTTTTATGTTCTGATGCCTTTTTCCCTTTTAAAGATAGCATCGACAAAATAGCCGGAAAGGGTATTGCAGCCGTTATTCAGCCTGGTGGTTCAATGCGGGATGAAGAAGTGATTCGCGCATGCAATGAACACAAAATTGCCATGGTTTTTACTGCGCGTCGATGCTTTAAACATTAATATCGAGGCCCGGTTGAATCAACAAGAATAGACCGGGCGTCACCCCCCCCTTTTTTAAGTTTCTTACATTGTATCCTAAGGATTCTAAATATTGACATACTTTCGCTGATCGAACACCGGTATGACATATAACAACAATTGGTTTTTCTTTATCCATTTCTTCAGGTCGTACGGGCAGCCTTCCCATGGGAATGTGCGCGTGGTCTTTAATCTTTGCAAATTTAACTTCATGATGCTCTCTAACATCAAATAAAGTGAAGAAAAAAATTTTGTCGAATTTTTTTCAGCTCGACTACATTAATTTCTTTTATTCTAAACAATTTCCTTATCTTTGTTAAATTTTCTTACATTCTGATAATAAACTTCTAAATAATCCTATGAAAACAAAACTTATTCTTTTAATTGGAATTTTTCTTTTTTCCAGTTGTACATCCAGTGGCGCTGAGCGAAAACAGATGAAACCTAGAAATTTTATTTCTGAGGAAGAGATTCAAGAGTTTGATACTGCGCAATCAGCAATGGATGTGGTGGAATTAGCCCGTCCTGCTTGGCTTCGCGCAAAAGGGCTCGTCATCTCTGTTTATCTTAATGGTATTCATATGGGCGGTGAGGAACAGCTTGACAATGTTTCTGTTTATTCTATTAAAGAGCTTCGCTTTTTAACCCCTTCCGAGGCAACCACCCTGTACGGTACGGGAGCTGGATTTGGCGGTACCATTGATATTAAATCACATTAGGGATTGCTTCCGGATAATCGGTAATTATTCCTTCTACTTTCTTTTCTATAAAAAACTTCATCCCCACCCGCGAATTAACTGTCCAAACATTTATTCCTAATTTATATCTTTTGGCATATTCTATTAAGTCGCCCGTTACAATGTCCGACCTTGGGTGGATATAGTTAGGGCAGACAAAAGATATTAGGCCCACGGTTCTTATGTCTTCAAATAATAATCCTGTTTCAAAAGTGTTATCTATACACTTAATAATTCGTAGCACCATTGGATTGAAGCTTGAAATAATCACACCCTTCTGAATTTTAAGTTTTTTAATAATTTTTATTACTTCTATCGGTGTAGACCAATCCATCAATTTTCTGGTTTTAATTTCTATATTAACCTGACATTCTGTTGGTAATTGGATCAAGACGCTTTCCAGCGTGGGAATTTTTGCTTCTATATTGGGCCATTTTGCGCCAGCATTAATGGTCTTCAATTCAGATAATGTTTTATAATCTATATAACCGTTACCGTCTGTTTCTCTTTCCAAATCAAAATTATGCGTACAAACAATTTTTCCATCTTTTGTCTGCAATACATCTATTTCTATTGCGCGAAACCCTGCATCGAGCGCCGCCTGAAAGCCCCGCCATGTGTTTTCTGGTGCGCGATTCAAAAGCCCCCGATGACCATACCAATTCAAATTTAAATCATCTTTAATTTTGATCTTTTTATTTTTCCGAGCACCAAAAACCACCCAAAAAACAAACCAAAATACTGATAAAAATAAAATAAAAACTTTTCCGTCTTTCTAGTTTAAGTTGATTTTTTTATATCTAAAATTTTCTTTAATCATTATATTAATTAGTGCTTTTTATTTGCGGTCCATCATTGATTGGCCCGTTTATTACCTATGTGACAGGATTCTTTTTCAGTTTAATTTATAATAATATTTCTTTAACTGCTTATGTCATTATTGCCGTGTTATTATTGTTTTTTTTCGACTTCATTTTTATTCTTGAGGTTATCAATAAATAAATTTTTTAATATTCAGACTAAATATATTCATGCCTGAACTACCCGAAGTACATACTGCAACAAATTCCATTCGTCCGTTTCTTATAAACCAAAGAATTCGCTCTATACATCCTTTAAACAACTATAATAGGGTTTTTGCGACACATTCTGTTTCACGCTTAAACGATCTTATTGTTAATCAAAAAATAAACCGCGTGTGGCGTCGTGGAAAATTTATAGTATTAAATCTTGATTCTGGCCATTTGCTATTTCATCTTAGAATGACCGGAAGAATACAACCAAAGATATTTGAAAATGATAATACAAAGCATTTTACCGCTAAAATCTGCCTTACAAACAATACAAATATATATTTCAAAGATTACCGAAAATTTGGACGACTATATTTTTATCGATCTCTGGCGCTTATCGAATCCCGTCTTGGCCCAGAACCATTATCTGATGTTTTCAGTAAACAATATTTGATTGGTCAAACAAAATCTAAAAAACGTATGATCAAACCCTTTTTACTAGATCAGTCCTTTATTGCCGGTTTGGGTAATATATACGTAGATGAATCTTTATGGTTATCTAAAATTCACCCCAAAAAACCAGCTTTTAAAATCAGTTCTCAAAAATTAACGGCACTCCATTCAGCAATCCAATTTATTCTTAAGCAGGCCATCGAACACAATGGAACGACAATAATCAATTTTACGTATGGAGAAAATTCAACCGGGGATTTTAGAGACAAATTAAATGTTTTTGGGCGAACTGGGGAACCATGCCGCCGCTGTGAAACGAATATAAAAAAAATATATGTTGGTCAACGGGGAACTCATTTCTGCCCCCGATGCCAGCGGAAATAAACGTGATATTTCTACTTTTTATTTGATTTTAATTTTGATGCAGATATTATATACATCAAGTGCTTCAATTATTCCGTCTAAATACTGTAAAATCTTTACAACATAGTAGAAGTTTTATAATGATTTTAGCCATTGCTGTTTTTTCTGTTGTCGTTGTAATTGCCCTGTTCATCCTTGATACAAATCGTGAACAGGTAATTAACAGTCACATTGCTACATATTTAAAGCCGTTTTCCGCAGAAACAACCGTGAAGCACGACTATGCGGTGCGCCCCGAAACCGTGTGGAAGGTTCTTACCCGCCTTTCAAATTACAATTGTTGGTTTCCTGGTGTGTTACGGTTAATGCCTCATACTAAGTCCAACCGTTATGTTCATAGATATTCTTTTGATCAATTCGATTTTATACCTGGAGCGTTCTTGCGTATTCTTCCCTTTAGTTTATCGCCAACATATCTAGGGCGTATCATGGCCATAGAAAACAATAAACAATTGGCCTTAGAAATGCGTTACAATCCTGTACATAAGGAAATTGTTATTTTTAATCTTAATCCGACGTCTAAAGGAACATCTGTTACTTGTCACCGATCAAGTCGGGGTCTTTTCTCTTGGATGACCTTGTGGGGTTTTTCAAATACAAAATCAAAAATTCTTGACAATTTAGGGTATTTTATTCCCGATGAAATCGATGAACAAAAAGAGGCTAAGACAGCGCCACAAGATTCCGGCCCACAATATAGCCGAGAAGCTATCATTGCTCGAGCTGTCCAGGCCGGCCTTGAAGACAACATGGATTTAATTAACGCAATACCCGATAAGCCAACTCGCGGCATGGCAAAAGCGTTGCTCATACAAACAAATCGGAAGGGCGGGGGCCTTCCAGGCCGCTTTATAAAAGCCTTAACCGAAGAGCCCGTTGAGAGCGGAAAGCTGGGCTCTGCTGCTAGCGCGTCGGGACAAATTTCAAGTCCTGTGCTACCGTCTTTTGCAAACGCAGATGATTTAATTGCTTTTGTTGTAAATAAAGCTTTGGACGGCGAAGAAGAGCCTATCAACGCTATCACCGATAAACCAACGCGCGGGAAAGCCAAGGCCATGTTGGTTAAAATTAAACGTGGTTCTATTGAGCGCCCACCTGTGCCGGATGATGTTCCTTTGGTCGGCCTCGCTTCTAGTGCCACAGATCAAACCAGCGGGGACGATGAGCCTGAAAAAGCACTTATTGTGCGCCTCATAGAGGCTGGGATAGGTGGTAATATGGATGAAATTAATGCCCTAGACAGTAGGGTTTTGCGTGGAAAAATTAAGGCCGCCATTATAAAGGCTAAGCGGTCCTTGGCCTAGAAATTTTTTTTAATATGCTTTATTTAGGTGATTTTTTATTTTAATTAACGCGATATTGAAATTGAAAAATACCATTTATTTTATCTACGGGGATAACAGCTTCAAAAACCAAGTTCATTTCTTTTACTGGTCCTGAAAACAAACACACACCAGACCCAAATACGTTTGGATGGGGTGTTATATACAGATGGGTTAAATATGAAGCAAAGCGCATATTTGTTTTTCCCCCGCCCGCAATAAAACATTTTTCTTTTTCAATATTGTCCAAAATCTTTTGGGGGTTATCTTCTCTGTGCATCACGATAATTTTTCTATCTTTAAGTTCACTATTAATACAATTAAAGGTATTTGATCCCATAATTACGGGCCAGCCCGTGGTTTGTTCTTTAAATAAAGAAAGGTCTTTTGACCATTTAATTGTTTCGTGTGCGTGTCGAGCAATAAAACCGTCTTGTGTCACGGCCGCAATTAGAATTATATCCATAGTTAATCATCAAATGTGCCGGCGGCAACAAATGTAAGTTGTTTTGGTTTAATATATTTTTTGATCGTTTTGTTAACTTTATCCAATGAAATGTTTTTAATAATTTCTGGATATTTATCTAGATGCTCTATCTTTTCTCTTTGTTGTGCGTTTGACAATATACGAGCAGCAAGGCCGCCTGTAGAATCTAGCCCTACTTTGTAGGCCCCCATAATCGTCGTTTTTTTTTCTTTCAATTCTTTTTCTGTAATTCCATTATTATACCATTCTTTTATTTGATTGCGCGTCGCCCTTTTTCCCTTTTCCAAAAGATCCGGCGCAAACGTTGCCCAAGTGCTCCAATACCCATCGCTACCAAAGCCTGTACCCGAAAGTGAGGCGCCAATACCATAGGTTAAACCTGCTTCGTCTCGAATGGTTTGCATTAAGCGCGCGGAGAAATTTCCGCCCAATACATAAATAGCCATTTTAAGTGGATAGTAGTCTTTATGCCGCCTATTAATCCCTATTGCTTGTCCTAAGTACATGTCTATGCTTTGCTTATCTGGAATTGGTATTCTTCGTTTTTTTCCCTTTATAGGCCTTGCCTTTAAATCCAACCGGTATGGTATATCGGGGCCCTTTTTCCATCTGCTAAATTGTTCTTTTAACAATTTATTAATCGTATCCGGACTTACATCCCCGGCGGCAGAAAAATTAAAGCCGCCAAGCTGATATGTATTCTTGTGAAATGTCTTTATTTCTTTTGTCCTAACCGATGAAACGAGTTCAATTTTTTCGTCTGTTGTGAGCGCATAGTTCGGGTGGTGTGGTGGATATAATTTTCTCAATAGGCCAATCATGGCTTGTTTTTTTGTGTCTTCTTTTGACCGCTCCAAATTACCAACTAGCCGTTTTTTAAGTGTAGAAAGTTCTTTCTCCAAAAACAACGGCGTACGAAGCTGTTCGCCAAGTAAACAAAGAACCGTGGGCAAATCATTTTTTAAACAATAGCCTGTAAACTGAACATGGTGGGCTGTATTAAAAAAATTGATTTCAGCACCTACGGATTCCAATATATCGCTAACTTCATATTTGTCTTTATTTTTTGTCCCTTTATCTAACATCCCTGCCGCAAGTGAGCTGATTTCACTATTCTTTCTGGGGCTATATAGCGTGCCACACGGCAGACTCCCCGCAAAGGTTATAACCTCTTTAACTCCCGTGGGTAAAACAAAGGTTGATAGTCCCTTTTGAGGTTCATCAACAACAATTTTTTTACTAAAATAGTTCCTCATATTATAACAAATTAATTTTGAGGTATAAACCACCCTGTGGTATTTTGATCTTCGATTAAATATTTTTCGGCAACACGTTGAATATCCTTCCTGGATACTTTTATTATATGATCCATAAATGTTGAATAAAATGTCCAATCGCCAATAGCGAGGGCCTCATTCAGCGCGCTCGCGACCGCATAAGAGCCGTCTCGGCTAAACGCAACGTTGGCTTTTATTTGTGCTTTGGCGCGATCTAGTTCCTTTTGTTTTATCCCTTCTTTAATTATTTGTCTGTATTCCTCCAAAACTATTTCTTCGACAGAGTTGTGGTCCGTCTCCGGCGTAAGAAAAACATATGAAATAAACATCCCGCAATCTTTAAATGGAAAATCATACATAAACAAAGAAGTAGCCAGACCAGGATCAACAATCCGCTTATATAACCTACTGCTTTTTCCTTCTGTGAGAATCTTGCCCAGCGCCTGCAGGGCATAAGTGTCTTGATTTAGGCCCTCGGGCGTTTTATACCCTATGCCAACAATTCCTGTTTGTCCCACCCGTTTTATCATAATTCTTCTCGGCCCTTCTTGTGCTGGCTCTTCAGTATACATTTTAGGAATTGTGTGTTGGCTTCTGCCGTGTACCCCAAAATATTTTTTTATTAGTGCAAGCGTTCGTTTTTTTTCAAAGTCTCCAATAACCGTTGCGGTCGCATTATTTGGCCAATAATACGTATTATAAAACTCTTGTAATCTTTTCGTAGATACATTTTCAATATCTGATCGCCATCCAATGGTAGAATGATGATATGGGTGGGCCTGATATGCCGTTGCCCAGATGTTTTTATCTAAAACATCAAAAGGACTGTTTTCGCCACGTTCAAATTCGTTCCGCACAACTGTCATTTCCGGCTGACGGTCTTCATCCTTTAAAAAGGCGTTGCGCATTCGATCTGCCTCTATTGCTATAGCGCGCTCAAGGTGTTCGCTAGGTACAACTTCAAAATAATTTGTTCTGTCGTTCCATGTCGTCGCGTTGATTTGTGCGCCAATATTTTGTAGTTCTGACCAAATTGCCGTATTCTTTTCTTTATTAAATTTTTTAGAGCCCTTAAACATTAAATGTTCAAGTAAATGCGTTGCGCCTGTGTGACCAATGGCTTCGTTTCTTGAACCCACATGATATGTAACCATAAATGTGGTGACTGGCGCTGAATGTTCTTCTAGGGTTAAAACACGTAGGCCGTTCGAGGAAAGGCAATATTCTTCAATTCCCCCAGATGCTTTTATAAATTTAAAACCCGGTTCTTTTTTTTTATTTTTTGGGGACATACAAATCAGTTATTGTTCCGGTGAAAACTTCGGCGGCAGCGGAAATGGTCTCGCTTATTGTTGGGTGTGGGTGTACTGTTAACCCAATGTCTTCGGCGTCCGCCCCCATTTCAATTGCCAGTGCGCCTTCTGCAATTAAATCCCCGGCACCGGGGCCAACAATGCCAATGCCCAATATTCTCTGAGACTCAGAATCAAACAAAATTTTTGTTTTTCCTTCGCCCGCACTAAGAATTGCCGCCTTCCCGCTTGCAGCCCAAGGAAATTCTCCTGTTTTATATGAAACACCCATTTCTTTCGCTTCTTTTTCTGTCAATCCCGCCCAAGCGACCTCTGGATCAGTATACACAACATTAGGAATTGCCGACGCGTCAAATACGGCCAGTTGTCCCGCGGCCACTTCTGCGGCCACCTTTCCTTCATAAGAGGCTTTGTGGGCCAACATTGGGGGGCCTACAATATCTCCAATAGCAAATATTGTATCAACTGATGTGCGCTGATATTCATCTACTCTGACATAGCCAGATTCATCTGTTGCAACTTCTGTTTTTTCCAAGTTTAATAAATCCTTGTTTGCGGTGCGACCAACGGCCACTAGCACTTGGTCAAAGGTCTTTTTTGTGTTGTTCTCCCCGTTGTGAATTAAAACGCTTAAAGAGCTTTTTCCTTTTGTTTCAACCTTTTCCACCCTAGATGATAACAAAACTGTGATTCCTTGTCTTTCCAGTTTTTTACGAAGCGGTTCAACAATATCAAAATCTGCTTCGGGGATTAGAGTTTGCATAAACTCAACAATGGTTACTTTTGTCCCAAGCGTAGCATATACCTGGCCCAGCTCTAATCCAATTGCGCCCCCACCAATTACTAACATTGTTTCCGGAATCTCTTTTAATTCTAATGCGGTCTTTGATGTTAGCACAGACGGATGGTCCATTGGCACCCCTGGAAGGCCTGAAGAAACAGACCCAACGGCTATAATACATTTCTCAAAAGTAACGTTAATTGTTTCCTTGGCTGTTTTAACAATCAATTCTGTGTTAGAATTAAAGGCGGCATGCCCCTCTAATGTTTTGACTTTTCTAGCCTTGGCCATTTGGTCCAGTCCTATAACTAATCTTCTAACGGTTTTATCTTTTTGTTTACGAAGGGCACCTAAATCAATTTTTGGTTTGCCAAAAACCACCCCCGCTTTTGACAGTTCCTTTGCTTCGTTCATTATTTTCGAAACGTGCAATAAGGCCTTAGAAGGAATACAGCCGCGATTTAAACATACGCCCCCCAATGTTGGGTCGCGATCAATCAATAAAACTCTTTTTCCGAGATCAGCTAAGCGGAATGCGGCAGTATACCCGCCGGGCCCTGCGCCAATTACGACAAACTCGGCTTTTATCTTTTTTGCCATTTAATTATTATTTATAATTATCTACGTTGGCCAGCGTCTCTGAATATCTGGATGTAAATCTTGCTGCTGCCGCACCATCAATCACACGGTGATCATATGACAATGAAAATGGTAGAATATACCTTGGGCGTGTGGTCTTTTTTTTGTGATCATAAACTTTTTTCCACCCGCTCTCTGAAATTCCTAAAATGGCCACTTGCGGTGGATCAATAATTGGGGTAAAAAAAGCACCGCCTATGCCACCAAGGCTTGAAATTGTAAAAGTGCCCCCTTTTAATTCGCTTAGTTTTAGTTTTTTATCTCGAGCTCTTTGGCTTAAGTCTTTCAGTTCAGCGGTAATTTCAATGATATTTTTTTGATCTACATCTCTTACCACGGGAACCATTAGGCCTGCTGGCGTATCAACTGCGACTCCAATATGAAAATAGTGTTTTAATATTAAGCTTTCACCCGCATTATCAAGAGAGCTGTTAAATGTTGGCATTTCTGTTAGAAGCCTTGCTGCTGCTTTCATAAAAAACGGCAGAAAGGTTACTTTATTTTTTTTGGTGCCCATGTCCTTGTTCAGTTTTTGTCTGTGCGCATGAATATCTGTAATGTCTGCTTCGTCAAATTGTGTAACGTGTGGAATCGTTTGCCAGGATTGTTGCATGCGCCTGGCGATTACGCCCTTAATTTTTGTTAGTTTTTGTGCTTCGGTTTTTCCCCATTGAGAAAAATCGATTTCAGCCCCAAGGTGGTGGGTGCCTCCGCCGAACCCTTCCATTTTATTTCTAATAAAATTATGTAAATCTTCTTTTGTGACTCGCCCTTTTGGGCCCATTCCTTTTATTGTTTGTAAGTCAATTTTTAGTTCACGAGACAGCCGGCGAACCCCCGGAGAGGCAAAAGCTTTGTCTCGATCTCGTTTAACTTTTCTTTCTTTTTTCGGTTCTATTGTTACTCGTGTCGCTGGCCTAGCTTGCTCCTTTTTTTCTTTTACTTTCTGTTTAGATGTTTTTTTACCGGTTGTTTCCAAAGTAATTAGACATTGTCCGGTTGTAACCGTATCCCCCGGAACAACCAGCACCTTTTTCACCTTTCCTCCGGTTTCTGCCGGTATTTCCATTGACGCTTTTTCTGATTCAAGAACAAGGATTATATCATCCGCTTTTATTGTTTTTCCATGAGAAACAAGAACTTCGCTTACCTCAGCAGAATCAATTCCTTCTCCGAGATCTGGTAATAGTATTTCCTTAATCATTTTTCACGCCTATACTGTAATCGGGCTTGGCTTTTCTGGGTTTAGCTTATATTTTTTCATCGCCCTATCTACCGCGGACATTTTCATCTTTCCACCAAGGGCCAGCGCCCTCACTGCTGTTAAAACAATATAATATCGGTCCACTTCAAAAAAGTGGCGCAGATTTTCTCTCGTGTCGCTACGCCCAAAGCCGTCTGTGCCCAGGGCATAATATGGCCCGGGAACATACGGGCCAATTTGTTCAGCCACCATTTTAACATAATCTGAAACGGCTACGGTTGGGACGGCGTGTTTGCTCAAGGATTTTTCCAGGTGTGATTTTTTTTGTTTTTTATCTGGGTGTGTTGTGTTCCACCTCTCTGTTTCTTCTGCGTCTCTCCGTAGTTCGCTAAAACTCGTTACGTTCCATATCCCAGGTTCAATATCCCAATCTTTTTTTAGCAGTTTGGCTGCCGCCAACACTTCGCTCAGAAGGGGCCCGCTGCCCAAGAGGCGAATTGTCGGGTTGTCCGTGGCATGAATTTTATATAAACCTGCAATAATATCCTCTGCAACACCTTCTGGTCTTGCCGGATGAGCATAGTTCTCGTTCTCAACGGTAAGATAATAAATAACATCTTTTTTTTCTTCAAGCATTTCCTGCATTCCGCGGTGAACAACTGTTGCTATTTCATAGGCATATGCAAGATCATATGCTTTTATGTTTGGTGTTGCCGCTGCGGCTAAATGGCTGTGGCCATCCTGGTGTTGTAGACCTTCTCCGTTCAGCGTTGTTCTTCCTGCGGTCCCACCCAAAAGAAACCCGCGGACTCTCATGTCGCTTGCTGCCCATATAAAGTCCCACACCCGTTGAAACCCAAACATAGAATAATAAATATAAAAGGGTAACATGTGTTGCCCGTGTGTGCTGTAACTCATTCCAGCGGCAATAAAGGATGAAATTGAACCCGCTTCGGTTATTCCTTCTTCAAGAATTTGTCCGTTTTTTGCCTCTTTATAATACAAAAATTGATCGGAATCTACTGGATCATACAGCTGGCCTTGGTTTGAATAAATTCCAAGCTGTCGAAACAGGGGGTCCATCCCAAACGTTCTGGCTTCGTCTGGTATTATAGGAACAATGCGCTTACCAATTGTTTTATCTTTCGTGAGCAATGTAAGTAAGCGAACATAGGCCATCGTGGTAGAGATTTCTCGTTTGCCAGTCCCTCTCAAAAGCTCCTGAAATATAGATATGTCGGGAACCTTTATTGGGGGCACGTTGTCTTCTCGTGTGGGGATTGGCCCGCCCAGTTTTTCCCGACAATTTTTCAAATATTTATATTCTTTACTTTTCTTCTCGAACCGATAAAAGGGCGCTTTCATCGCGTCCTCATCCCCTAAAGGAATATTGAACCGATCTCTAAATTTCAATAATTCTTTATCATTAAGTTTTTTCTGTTGATGGGTAATGTTTCGGCCCTCTCCAGCCTCTCCTAGGCCATACCCTTTGATTGTCCTTGCCAAAATAACTGTCGGGCGATTTTTATGATTCACGGCTTCATCATAGGCAGCATATATCTTTACGGGGTCGTGACCCCCGGCCCTCAATTTTCCAAGCTCTTCGTCTGTATAATCTTTTACCATTTCAGCCAATTCAGAGTATTTACCAAAAAAATGTTTTCTTACAAGAGCTCCGCCATCCACAACATATTTTAACAGATCTCCATCTACTATTTCTTCAATACGTCGAAGAAGCACGTCGCCGTTTTTTCCCTCAAAAAGGGCATCCCAATCCGAGCCCCAAATTACTTTTATTACATTCCATCCCGCCCCGCGAAATGCGCCCTCTAGTTCTTGAATAACTTTGGAGTTGCCGCGAACCGGACCATCTAGACGCTGTAAATTACAATTCACAACAAAAATCAAATTATCAAGACTCTCTCGTGATGCAAGCGTTAGGCCCCCAAGAGATTCTGGCTCGTCCATTTCTCCGTCGCCTAAAAAGGCCCACACTTTTCTTCCAGTGTCTTTCATAAGACCGCGATTTATCATGTATCGCATAAACCGCGCCTGATATACCGCCATTAACGGGCCCAGGCCCATAGACACAGTAGCAAACTGCCAAAAGTTGGGCATTAGCCATGGGTGCGGATAGGACGAGAGGCCATCTTTTGAAAGATCTTTGCGAAAGGCATGTAAGCGTTCCTTATTAAACTTCCATTCTACATACGCCCGGGCATATATGCCCGGCGATGCGTGGCCCTGGAAAAAAATGAGATCTTTACCTTTTGGGTGCTTGGGCCCTTTGAAATAGTGATTAAAGCCAACTTCATATAATGTGGCGGCAGACGCATAGGTTGAAATATGGCCTCCAATTCCTGGTGTTACTGTGTTCGCTTTTGTGACCATTGCCATTGCATTCCACCTTACCGTCGATTTTATTTTCCGCTCCATTGCGCGATCGCCGGGAAAATCCGGCTCATCGCTGGGCAAAATAGTATTCACAAAGGGCGTGTTCGTGTTGAAGGGTAATCTCGCACCCCTTGATTGCGCAAAAGAGATGAGCGCTTCAAGCAAAAAATCCGCTCTCTTGTTCCCGTGTTCTTCTAGGGCGTCTTCTATTGACTCTAACCATTCTTGGGTTTCTTGGGGGTCAATATCTTTCATTTCTTCTCGCATCGTCTAATTTATCTTGTTAAAATAAAAATATAAATTACATTTTTTCACTCATGGCCCCGTATTTCAATTCCATTTTTTTGAAGGTATTGCTTTGTTTTCCTACATACTGGCGCGTTTGTTCTAACTCTGATTGTTTTGTTTTCTTGTAATTGTATCTTCCGGGCCCTGTCCAAAATTTTTCTACCGTCCTTCATTATTATTCGACTTTTTCTATCAATTAATAATATAATTTCTTTTTTTTCGTTTTCTATCAAATTAACCCTTGTGCTGAGCCCGTATTTTTTGGGGTCTAGTTTCATTTTTCAGTAACACCGGGTGCCGCTATAATCGGTCCACACCCCGTTCTCTTTCCTGCGGCCCCGGATGGTTGTGATATCATGTCGTCCTTTCCCTGGTGTACAACAACCGCCCGACCAATGATATTGGTTTCCAAGGGTCCGCCAATTGACCATCTATTATGTTGATCAACAAACGTTAATGTTCCTTTTCCGCTCTTATCAATTTTTATATTCCCTATGTCTCCGCTATGAAACGGCGGCGCTCCCCATTTTCCGTGTTGCTCTTTTGTTGGGTTCCAATGCCCGCCAGAAGAGGTTGCGTCTTCTGAGCTACAATCTCCAATGCTGTGTAGATGAACCGCGGCCGTTCCCGGCTCAACGCCGGTTAAATTTATCTCCAGTTTTACTTTTCCGTTCTTCTCTGAAAAAACGGCTTGACCAGTAACCGAGCTTTTACTTTTAGATTCTATTTTCGCTTGCGCCCTTTTTCCCTGGCGAAGATCACAACCAAACAAAAAAACGGCGGTAGCTACAAAAACAATGTGTTTTGTTTTAATCAAGCGCGTTTATTCCTTCAATTAATTTTAACGGGGTTTCAATATTGTTTCCACACCCATAGGCTTGTAAAGAAACGCCAACATAGTGCCACAACGACGCAATGGGTGCAAGGGCTTCTGATGTTGTCTTTTTTCTTTGTTTGTCATTTTCAACAAACCTATCTGGCCCAACCGTAATTACCGTTTCGCCAGATTTTTCTCCATAAACCTTTGACATGTCTGGAAACGTTGGCCGGTCCTTAAATGGGGTTTCTGCTATAAGAAAGCTTGTTCCAGAGCGATTTATGTGCTCATTTATTTTTGTTATTCCTTCAAAGTTTTTTATTCTATCTATTATAATTAGTTTTTCAATCCCTTGTTTTTTCTTGTGCGCTAAAAAAGTTTGTGGCGATATGCTGGTTTTGTTAAAATGTTCCGGCCACAAAAAGACTTCCTTTTCAAATGTATATTTTTTGTGCCCAAAAGAACTGCTTTCACTAGTAATATTAATTTGTTTTGCTAGGGCGTTCCCACAGAAATATATTTTCATTTTAATGGCGCTCTTGGGCCAAACAGCGCTGTTCCAATTCGCACCATTGTACTACCCTCTTCTATTCCAATTTCAAAGTCTGCGCTCATACCCATTGAAAGGTCTATAAGTTTATTATCACCAATTTCATAATTGATTTTATCTTTAATTTTCCTCAACAAGGAAAATGCCAACCTTGTTTCTTTCTCTTCTTTTGACCGCGGACCCAACGTCATTAGCCCCTCTACCTTAATGTTTTTTAATGTTGTGCACAGTATCATATCATCAACTTTGTCTGGCCAAAACCCGTGCTTTTGTTTTTCTTTGCTTGTATTAACCTCTAATAATATTGGCGTTATTTTGCCCAACGTTTTTGATCTTTTGTCTATTTTTTTTGCAAGCCTTATGGAATCAACTGAATCTACGGTATCAAATAAATCTAGGCACTTGTTAACCTTATTTGATTGCAGTGTCCCTATAAATCTTTTCGTAACCATTGGCAGTCTTTCAATGTTCTCAAATTTTATTTCCGCTTCTTGAATCCTATTCTCTCCAATGTGCTTTATTCCTGCCTGGCAACATCGTTTAACAATGTTTATAGAACGCGATTTTGTGGCCGCTATAATAACAACGGGGCGGTTTCGACCGCCCCGTTGTATTGCAAGGTCTATTTTTTTTTGTATTGTTTTCAGACGCTCTGAAAAATTCACTCGATTTCTTTTTCTTCTTCAATTGAAATTTGGGCGCTGTCTTTTTCTGTCTCCGATTCTTCACTAAGAACTCGTGTAATAGATGAAATGCTTGCTCCTTCATCTAATTTAACGAGTCGAACGCCCTGCGTCACCCGACCAATTGATCGGATCGCGCCAACCGGCTGCCGCATCAAAACGCCGGAATCGGTAATTACTATCAAATCATCTGAGTTTACTACTTCCATAATGTTTACCATCTTTCCCGTTTTCTCTGTGCAGCGCATGGTTAACACGCCCTTTCCACCGCGATGTTGGGTGCGATACTGAATAATGTCTGTTCGTTTTCCATATCCTTTTTCTGTCGCCACCAAAATCGTTCCCTCTCGTTTAACAATAAGCATACCAATAACCCGATCGTCTTTTGCGCTTAGGCGTATACCTTTTACACCCATTGTTTTTCGTCCGCTGGGACGAATATTGCCTTCCGAAAAACGAATTGATTTCCCCTCGCGCGTACCTAAAAGAATATCATGTTCTCCATTGGTAATCCGGGCTTCAATTAGTTTATCGCCATCTCGAATTTCTATGGCATAAATACCCCCTTTTCTTGGGTTTCCATATGCAGACAGAATTGTTTTCTTAACTATGCCGTTCTTTGTGGCCATAACAATGTAATGATTGTCATCAAATTCTTTCACACTAACAAAAGCTTCGACTTTTTCCCCGGGATCACATCCTATCAGATTTACAACAGCCCGGCCTCTTGTGGCGCGGCCTCCTTGCGGTATATCATAAACTTTAAGCCAATAACACTTTCCAAGGTCTGTGAAAAAAAGCATATAGTTATGTGTGTTTGCAATAAAGAGGTGTTCTACAAAATCTTCATCTTTACTCATGGCCCCCTGTACTCCACGACCTCCGCGGTGCTGTGTTCTGTATGTGTTTAAAGCCGTTCTTTTAATATATCCTTGGTGTGTAATGGTTAGCACGACATCTTCTTCTGCAATCATGTCTTCCATAGAAAATTCGGTTGAAACGGGGATTATTTCTGTTCTTCGTTCGTCTCCATACTGATCTCTTATCTCCAAAAGCTCCGTCTTAACAATCTCCATCCGTTGGTTTTTACTTTCTAAAATGCCTTTCAAGTGTGCAATCGTTTTAATTGTTTCTTTATATTCTGAAACGACCTTGTCAACCTCTAAACCCGTGAGCTTTTGAAGCCTCATTTCCAAAATGGCCTGTGTCTGAATTTCGGAGAGACCGAAGCTTTCCATTAGTCCTTCTTTTGCTTTTGCCGGGTCTTTGCTTCCGCGAATAACAATTATTACGTCTTCTATATTATCAAGCGCGGTTTTGAGCCCTTCAAGAATGTGTGCTCTTGCTTCTGCTTCTTTTAATTCAAATTTTGTTCGGCGCACAACAATTTCATGCCGAAAATCCACAAAATGGGTTAAAATTTCTTTAAGTGACATTATTTTGGGGACCCCGTTTACAAGGGCCAGCAAAATAATTCCAAACGTATCTTGAAGCTGTGTATGTTTATAAAGTTGGTTCAAAACAACTTCCGGCACGGCGTCTCTCTTTGTTTCAATTACTACACGAATGCCGTCTTTATCGGACTCGTCTCTAAGGTCAGAAATTCCGAGAACTCTTTTGTTTTGAACTAGGTCTGCTATTTTCTCTACCAGGTTTGCTTTATTGGTTTGATATGTCACCTCGGTAATCACGATACTGTTTCTACCGCTTTTACCTGTCTCAATGTGGGCCCGGGCTCTCATTTTTATTTTTCCGCGCCCTGTTTCATATGCCTGTTTTAATCCATCAATTCCCATTACGTGGCCCGCGGTAGGAAAATCTGGACCTTTAATATGTTCCATTAAAACATCTGTGGTTATTTCTTCGTTTTCAATGAGCGCCACCAGGCCATTAATTGTTTCTACTAAATTGTGTGGCGGAATTTTTGTTGCCATGCCTACGGCGATACCTTCCGACCCGTTTATTAGCAGGGCGGGAACAGCCGTTGGAAGCACGGTGGGCTCTTTTAGTGTTTCATCAAAATTTAGGTTCCAGTCGACCGTGTCTTTTTCTAGGTCTTTTAACATTTCCCCTGAAAGCTTTGTCATTCTTGATTCTGTATACCGCATTGCCGCGGCATTATCGCCATCAATAGACCCGAAGTTTCCCTGCCCGTCAATCAATTCATACCGCATAGAAAAAGCTTGTGCCATTCTAACTAGCGCATCATATACCGAGCTGTCGCCATGTGGATGATATTTTCCCATAACATCTCCAACAATCCGCGCGCATTTCTTAAACGGTCTATTCCAACTAGACCCTAGTTCGTTCATCCCATACAAAATTCTTCTGTGAACCGGTTTAAGCCCGTCGCGAACATCGGGAAGGGCCCGCGAGACAATTACTGACATAGAATAGTTTAAATAACTTTCTTTCATTTCATCCACAATGTCCCGCGGCAGTGTGTTGTCTCTACTATAATCAACCATAAAAAATTTTTACTCCTTTAAACGTCTAGATTGACGACAAACTCTGCGTTTTTTTGTATAAAGTTTCTGCGCGGCTCTACGTTGTGTCCCATTAGATCTTGAAACGTTTCTGCGGCTTCCACGGCGCTTTCTACCGTAACCCGCATTAATGTTCGTCGTTCTGGGTCCATTGTGGTTTCCCAGAGCTGCCCGGGGTTCATTTCTCCCAGGCCTTTATATCGCTGTATTCCAACTTTCGTATTCTTGTTTGCCTTTTTCATTCGTTCTATCACAAGATCTCTTTCGTTGTCATCAAAAGCATATGCTTCTTTTTTTCCTTGAGATATGCGATATAGTGGCGGTAATGCCAAGTATAAATAACCGCCGTCAATTATTTCTTTCATCTTCCGATAAAAAAAAGTTAAAAGAAGCGTCCGAATGTGTGATCCATCAACATCGGCATCTGTCATAATAATTATTTTGTAGTAGCGAATTTTTTCAATATCAAAATCTCCTGCAAATTTTTCGCCACTTTCATCTTCAGAGCCACCAAATCCCGTGCCCAGAGCTGTAATAATTGATTGTATTTCATTGTTCGAAAGAAGTTTGTCTATTCGCGCTTTTTCAGAGTTAATTACTTTTCCTCTTAATGGAAGAATTGCCTGCGTTCTTCTGTCTCTCCCTTGTTTTGCCGATCCGCCAGCAGAGTCTCCTTCAACCAAATAAAGCTCACAGAAATTCGGGTCTTTGTTAGAACAGTCTGCCAATTTTCCCGGAAGAGAGGATCCCCCTAAGGCGCTTTTCCTTCTAATAAGTTCTCGCGCTTTTCTGGCCGCACTTCTGCTTCTTGCGGCTAATAGCGCTTTCTCAATAATGCGTCTTCCAATAGAGGGGTTTTGTTCAAGAAAATCCAAAATGCCTTCATAAACTATTGTATCAACAAGGCCTTTTACTTCTCCATTGCCAAGTTTTGTTTTGGTTTGTCCTTCAAACTGTGGTTCTGCCACCCTCACGCTCAAAATCGCCGTTAGGCCCTCTCTAAAATCTTCACCCGAAAGGGTAATTTTCTCGTTTTTTGTAGCTTTAATTAAATTGTTTTTTGTAGCGTGGTTGTTCATGGCCCGTGTCAGTGCAGACCTAAAACCAGACAGGTGCGTGCCTCCCTCTATGGTATTAATATTGTTTACAAAAGTAAGGATATTGTCATTATATGTCGTTCCATATCTCATGGCCACGTCAACGGGAACCTCCCCATTTAATTTGTTAACCGTAATAATTTTGTCGTGAAGCGGGTTGTTTTGTTCGTCTAAATATTTTACAAAATCACTTAGTCCGCCCTTAAAGCTAAACCTATCTGTTTCTCCTTCTTCTGTTCGTTCGTCTTTTAAAACAATTTCTAGTCCGCTGTTTAAATATGCAAGCTCGCGCAGTCTTTCCACAATAATATTGTATTCGAATTCAATTGTTTTAAAAATTGCACTGTCTGGATAAAAACAAACTTTCGTCCCTGATTTTTTTGCGCTCCCGGTTACAGACAATTTATTTTGGGGTTCACCAATTTTATAGTCCTGTCGATGGATTTTTCCTTCTCGTTGCACTTCTACCCACAACCACTCTGAAAGGGCATTTACAACCGAGACCCCAACCCCGTGAAGTCCGCCAGAAACTTTATATGAGCCTTTATCAAATTTTCCCCCAGCGTGGAGCAATGTCATTACAACTTCAACTGCTGGTTTTTTTTCTTCCTTATGTATATCAACAGGAATTCCCCGCCCGTTGTCTTCAATCGTAATAGAACCATCTTGATTGAGAACGACCACAATCTTATCACAATATCCTACCATCGCCTCATCTATCGCGTTATCTACAACTTCATAAACAAGGTGATGCAGCCCTCTCTTGCCGACGTCTCCAATATACATGGCCGGTCGTTTTCGAACCGCCTCAAGCCCCTCTAATACTTTAATATTCTCCGCACTGTAGCCCGCGGTAACTTTTGCTTCGTTCATATAAAACGAATATCCTTTATTGTCTTTTTGCCAATCTTGTTGTTCAGCTTGTCAATTATTTCCTTTTTCTTAAATACAAGCTCCTGCCGCCAGGATGAGTTTTCAACCGTTACGAGAAGTGTTCCATGCTCAACTTTCTCTGGGTTTGTATTCTCCGCAATGTTTTCTCCTACAACCTCATCCCAGAGTAATAATGCGGTGTTTTGTTTTACGCCCTTCTCAAGGCCAGACTTTCTTAGAAATATTTTTATTGCAGTTTTTAATTGCTGCACAATTATTATGACAACACCCTAATCTTCTTTTGATGCTTTACTTTTTCTTTTTAACCGATTATAGATTCTGAAATCAATCATTCAGACGAATCGGCATCAGTAACATTGTTAAATTTGAGTTTTCGCTTTGAGATACAGGATAAAAAAGCGCTGCGCTGATTGGTGTTTTTAATTTTATAATTACTTTGTCGCTTTCAACGTGTGATAGAATATCTTTCAAATATGATGCGTTATATCCAATAACTAAATCATCCCCGTTAAAATCTCCAGAAATTTTCTCTTGAGCTTTCGAAGATTTCTCTGGGTCCTCGGTTGTTATCTGAATTCTGTCTTTTGTAAGCCGAAGCGCAATTTGGTGCGTTGATCTGTTGGAAAAAATTGATACTCGTCGAACCGCGGATAACAACATGCTTTTGTCAACGGTTAGTTCTTTTTCATTGTCTTTGGGTATAACGCTTTCAAAATCCGGAAATCTTTCATCAATTATGCGGGTAAAATATATATCAGATCCCAGCGAGGCTGTCATGTGGTTTGCGCCCATCCAGATTTGAATTGATTCTTTTCCGTCTAAAACTCCAGACAATAAGTTTAAAAATTTTCTCGGGACAATAACGTCTCCGGTGTATTCATCGGCTTTGTAATCACTACGATCATAACACACAAGCCGGTGACCGTCTGTTGCTACTGCCATCAGCCTGTCTTTTTTAAAACGAAACAACACACCTGTTAATGCTGGTTTCAATTCGTCTCGACTTACAGCAAAAGATGTTTTTTTTATCATGTCTCTTAGCGCTTCCGCAGAAATACCAGTTTCTTTACGGTTGTCAACTTCAGGAACAACTGGAAACTCTTCTGCGGGCTTTCCCATAACATCGTATGATCCGACTTCGGCAACCATTTCAACCTTGTTGTTTTGATTTGCGGTCAATTTGATTCTAGCGTCCTCTGGTAATTCGTTTGTTATGTCTAACAGAGTTTGGTGAGGAATGGCCACGCTTCCTGGTGTTTCTATGCTTGCTGGTAAATTTGTGATAATGGTTATTTCTAAATCGGTTGTCCTAAGCACGGTTCCCGTTTCTTGCGCATCAAAAAGGACGCTGCTTAGGATTGGTAAGGTTGATCGAGCAGGTATGGCCTTAGATAGTTTTTGAAGGGCGGCCTGGAGTTCTGTTTTTGAGGTAGAAATTTTCATCCTTTTTTCAAATAATAAATGTGGATTTAATCGAAAATTTATGTGTTAAAAGATTAAATGACATTACCGAAATTGATGTGTTTTAACAAGGAAATTTCCGTCAGAAAATGCTATTTTATAATTATATTATAGAATTAAATATTAAATGTATTATTTATTATAATGTGGAAAAAGAAACAGAAACAAACTTCAAAAAAACCTAAAAGAAAACACAGCCGATGTTTAAATAAAAAACCTCAATCAGAGCTTTATGTGGACAACAACAATATTTATGTTGAAAACTCACAGGTTTTTATGTAAAAAAGAAATTAAACGATTAATTTTATTAGGAAAAAATTTTGTGGATAATGATGTGGAAAAAGGGACCCCTAAAAAGAAAAAAAGAAAAGAATTAATTGAAGATGTTAATGTAAACGTTTTTACTGGCTTGATTTACCCAGGCGTTAAACCAATCACTTTTCTTTTTATTCAACGCGAGGGCCTCGACTTCATTCCAGTGTTTTGAAAGGTTCGGTTGGCCGCCAGGCCTTGTTGCTTCGACCCATAACAAATGATAACCGTATTCAGAACGAACGGGACCGGCGCACTCATTAGAGGCGATTTGACCGATCACAGCCCCAAACTCTTGAATAGGATACTTATTTGGGTCAATCCACCCAAGACTGCCCCCGGCTGTATTTGTTTGGTCATCCATAGAATGAGATTTAACTATAGAAATGAAATTGGACAACGTAGACGAGGAGTCTTTCAAAGAAACAGCCTTATTGTATGCCAAAGTTTCGTCTTCATCTGTGAGCGGAGGGCTAATTAATATGTGGCGAACTTTTATTTTTTCTCCAAGTATTTCTTGGGTTTCAATTATATGATATCCAAACTCTGTTTTGATTGGTGGGCTAATCTCGCCCGGCGCGAGCGTAAAGGCGGCAGACTCAAATTCTGTAACAAGGTTTCCACGGCGAACAAAACCAAGAGAACCCCCACTGTTTTTTGAACCAGGGTCTTGGGAGTATTGAGAAGCTAGCGCCGCAAATGTTTCTTTTCCTTCTAAAATGTTTTTTCTTAGCTCAGTTAAAAGGCTTATTGTTTTGTTTGTTTGTTCTTTGCTGGGTTTGATTTTTATAAGAAGGTGTCTCATTTTAATTGTGGTGGGAAAGGGGGGAATGCTATCTTTGTATAGCTCAAAAAATTTTTGAACATCATTCTTGTTGACAGAGATTTTTCCAATAAGTTGGTTCTGGTATTGTTGTGTCACCATCATGTCTTTGATTTCGTACCAATATTCTCTGCGGAAAGATCTAAGCGGTTGTCCTAACGCCTTCTCTGCTGCTTCTTCCCCCCCAGCCTGTGTAACAATATTGTTAATTTGATCATCTAAGGAACGGTCAACGTCTTTGTCTTTTACTTCAATAGAGTCGAGCTCTGCCATAATTAAAACAACCTTACGATTAACAATTGATTTCGTTATTTCTTTTTTTAGGGCCTGAATTTTTGCAAGATCCTTTTGAGGGTTTAGTTGGCGTTGAAAAACGGCCATCGCTAGAGTTTGGTTTATGTCGCTTTTCAAAATTGTTTTGTCCCCAACAATTGCGGCTAGGCCATCAATTTCCTGTAAGTGTTTTCGCTCTTTTAATGTCAGGGGCTCATCTGCGGAGACATTTGCTTCGCTTGTCTGAGAAAAAGAAAAAGAAAAACAAAATGCTAAAAAAATAGAAAAGTAAAAACAACGAGAAACAAACCCAAGGCCCCGATCATAAAAAAAAACAGCGCTTCGCGCCCATTGTATATGTAAACAAAACCGGGGGGCGGAACTAAACATATGATGCAAGAAAAGACCCTGAAGCATAAATAAAATTACAAAGAGAAAGCCTGTGAAAACAATTTACCAAATTTCTGAGAAAAAGACAGGGCCTCATCAAGAGATCCGGCGCTAAAGGAAATTTTCATCTCGTTTTTTTCTCCCACACTAATTTGGTGAGGAAGCAAAAAACTTTTTAATGCCCTTTTTAGAGCTAAAATAAATTGTTTTGGATCTAAATCGCCGGGGGCCCCCGAAATGTAAAAAGAAGCAGACGAAGAACTAATTTCACATTTTCTAATTGGATGATAGTAAAAAAAACACTGAATAAAAGATATTTCGATAAGATTTTTTGTAGAGGGGGGCATTGGACCAAAACGATCGAGAAGCTCTTTGCAAACCTTGTCTAATTGTTCAGCAGATTGGGCTTCAGAGATTTTTTGGTAAAAAGAAAGCCGGTCTTGGACGCGCGGCATATAGTCACGGTCAATGTGCGCAGGCCCAGTAAAAACAATCGAAGGTTTTTCTCCTGCCCGAGAGCTGTCTGATGGGCGCTTATCGAGGATTGACTCTGCGAGCATTTTATTATAAAGCACAAAACCGACCTTTGAAATTTGGCCGCTTTGTTCATAGCCAAAAAGATTGCCGGCTCCACGAATTTCCAGGTCTTTCATAGAAATATTATATCCCGAACCAAGGGAAGAATAATATTCGATTGTTTTTAGCCGTTCACGCGCATCTGGAGGTAGCTGTAGCCCCCGAGGAACACAGAGATAACAATGAGCACGACGATCACCACGACCAACGCGCCCACGAATTTGGTAAAGCTGAGAGAGGCCAAATTTGTGCGCGCCATTTATAATTATTGTATTCGCGTTTGGAACATCAAGGCCAGACTCAACAATGGTTGTGCACAATAAAACATCAATTTTTCCATCGAAAAAAGATAAGATCGTTTTTTCTAACAAACGGCTATCCATTTTGCCATGACCAAGCGCAATGCTGGCGTTAGGTAGCGCCTCTTTTAATTTCTCATAATAAAAAGGGAGGCCATTTATATCGTTGTGAAGAAAATAAATCTGTCCACCGCGATGAAGCTCGTTTTTAATCGCACGAATTAAAAATGGCCAGTCAAAATATTTAACATATGTTCGTATAGACCGGCGGTTAAAGGGGGGTGTTTCAATTTTAGAAGTGTCTCGGATCCCAACTAAAGACTGCTGAAGGGTTCTTGGAATTGGCGTTGCCGTTAACGTTAGAATATCGATGTGGTTTTTTATTTTTCGGATTGTTTCTTTTTGTTTTACGCCGAAGCGATGCTCTTCATCGATAACCAACAAACCAAGGTTGTGGGTGGGCACATCTTCACTTAACAACCGATGGGTTCCAACCAGGACGTCTATTTTATTTTGGTGCAGGTTTTCTATAATGGTGAGCTGTTGCTTTTTTGTTCGAAACCGTGAAAGAAGCTCAACATTTACACCCAGCGGGCCCAGTCGGTTTTTACATGTAATGTAGTGCTGATCGGATAAAACAGTTGTGGGCGCCAAAAAAAACACAGCTTTCCCCGAGATTACTGTGCGCAAGGCGGCCCGGACGGCTATCTCTGTTTTACCGAAACCAACGTCACCATATATCAGCCGATCCATAGGAACGTTTTCTGAGAAATCTTTGTTTATATCATGAAGGGCCGAGAGCTGGTCAGTTGTTTCCTCAAAAAGAAAACTGGTTTCAAGTTGTTGCATTAAATAGCCGCCCGGGGCATATTGAAATTCGCGTGGGCTTGAGCGCGCTCGGTATGAAGAGACCAGATGTTCAACAACGTCTGTTGTTGCCTTTTTTGTAATATCTTTTTGTTTTTTCCAAGTAGAAGAACCAATACGAGATAGTTTAGGGGAAGACTTTCCGGTTCCGATATATTTATGTACGCGGTTAAACCGATCTGTTGGCACAAAAACTGAACTACCACCAGCATATTCAATTTTGATATTTTCTGTCTGATTGTTCTTTTCTCCAATCAAGACAAGTCCCCGATAAAGCCCAAGCCCGTGATCTTGATGAACAAGGAGGTCTCCCCACGCAAGGTCTTTTAAAGATGCGATATTGTGGTTTATATGAGGAGTAGAAAAAGGGGGTTGTTCATATTTTTTTGTCCCAAGCGGCGGCGAGAAATATGCAACACCTAAGGCTGAAGAATAAAAGCCACCAGAAGGACCAAAAGTTAACGGAAACATCTCTTTTTGTTTATAAAGCGGTCGTTTTGTTGGGTTATAAAAGAAAGCAACAATTTTTTTGTTGTCCAAAACCGTATCAATTACTTTTTTACTTTTTGGTGGGCTATTGTTCGGGGGCTTAAGCTCGACAGTCTCTGTTTTTATGATGTTGTCCCGGCTTAAAAACGAAACCCCTTCCGGCGTTATGTATAACACGGTTGGGCAGGTGTCTTCTATTATGTCGCTCAGCTTTATTTCACCGCTTTCGCCAGAAAGAACCGGCGGAAAAAGAACGCACTTGGATCGAAGACCCTCTGAAAGTTGTGTGTCGGGATTAAAAATACGAATAGAGTCTATTTTTTCCCCAAAAAACTCGAAGCGCAATGGGTGTCTAGAGAAACCAGTAAAAACATCAAGGATGCCTCCCCTTTTCGCGAAGGTTTTTGGTGAAAGACAGGGGTCTGCGGACTCATATCCCCAAAGAATCAGTTTTTCAATGATTGTTGATTGCTGAATAGAGCCCCCAACTCGAAGCGTAAGAGCCCCCGAAATTATTTCTTTAGGAGGACGAATTTTTGTTTTGACGCCACTTAAAGACGACACAAACAAACCCGTAGCGCCAGATAGCAATGAAGACAAGGAATGAGAAAAAACGCTGCGAGAAGAAAAAATAAGACCAGGAACACTAAGGGCGTCTTCTTCACAGCCGGGAAGTAAGAAAGCCTGCCCACCAAGAAGATCTGACAAGTTTTCATACGACCCCTCCGCGCCACGCTCGTTTTGCTGTACAACAAAAACAGATTGATTGAGGAAATGAAAAAGGGCCCCGAGAAAAACAGACTGGGCAGAGGGATTGTTAAGCTCTAAAAAAAAACCGATTTTGTTTTTAATATGGGAACTGACCTCCCTAAAAACCGAAGAAGAAGAGACGGCTTTGAAAAGATTGGGCTGTGATTCGAAAATGTTCAAAAGGGTTTCACGTGAAACGCTTATGTTGTTGAAAGGAAAACGGATAAAACAGAAACGTCAGCGGGAGACACGCCAGAAACACGCATTGCCTGTCCAAGGGTTTGCGGGCGAACGAAAGTGAGCTTTTCTCGTGCCTCATTCGAAAGGCTTGTTAGGCCCAAGTAATTAAAGTCAAAAGGAATAGGAAGTCGCTCTTGTTTTTTTAGTTTTATTACTTGATCGTTTTGTCGTTTAATGTATCCCGAATATTTAATGAGGGCCTCCGCCTCAATAAAACTCTCAGACAAAACGTGCTGAGGAAGCTTGTGTGTGGGCAGACCAGAAAAAAGATACTCGGGAAGAGAATCAATATTGATTTTTGGACGTTTTAATACTTGTTTTGCAGGCATAGGATGAGAAATTAGGGCCTCGTTTAATCCCGAAAGGGTTTCGTTTACATTGTCTGGGGAAACGGATTGCTCAAGAGAAAGCACTATTTTATCAAGCACGTCTATTGCTGCTCTGATTTGTTTAATGTTCTTATTGCTAAGCAAGGAAAAGCTCTCTGTTTTTTCTAGCAAACGCGTATGTGCGTTTGAAAAACGCAGCAATATTCGATACTCTGCACGAGAGGTGAACATACGGTATGGCTCAAGCGTATCTTTTGTTATCAAATCATCAATAAGAACACCAATATAGGCCTCGTCTCGATTAAGAATAAGCGGGGCCCCTCCTTCTATGTGTTGGGTTGCGTTTATCCCGGCGATAAGCCCCAGCGCCGCCGCCTCTTCATAGCCGGACGTTCCATTGATTTGACCCGCGAAAAAAAGACCGGAAACATCTTTTGTTTCTAGAGAGGTTTTCAGCTGGGCCGGAGGGAAAAAGTCATATTCTATAGCATAGCCAGGCCGGAAAAAACGAACAGACCCAAGCCCCGGGATTGTTCGAAGGGCCTGTAGCTGTATATGCTCCGGAAGGCTTGTGGAAAAGCCGTTTAAATATATTTGATCTGAATTAAGCCACTCGGGTTCAAGAAAGAGAGAGTGACGGTCTTGATGTGAAAAGCGAAACACTTTGTCTTCTATTGATGGACAATAACGGGGGCCAAGCCCCCCAACGTCACCAGAAAACATAGGGCTTTGTTTTAAATTGGCTGAGATTATTTCTTTGCACGGAATATCGGTGTGGGTGATATAACAAGGAACATTAGGCGGAGAAAAATCGTTTGTTTGATAAGAAAAGGGTAAGGGGTTCTCGTCGCCAAAAGAGGGCCGCAGGTCCGACCAGTTAATAGATTGTTTGTCAAGGCGAGGCGGTGTTCCTGTTTTTAATCTTCCAGAAGTAAATCCGAGAGAAACAAGAAAAGCCGTTATTCCTTCTGCGCCGCTTTCTCCCATGCGGCCGGCGCGGATCTTTTTTTGACCAACGTGAATCAAGCCATTTAAAAATGTTCCACATGTGAGCACAACCGCGCCACAGGTTAAGGACTCTCCAGAACGAAAAACAACACCGGACACAGCGTAGTTTTTAATTTTGAGACTGACAACCTCGTCCTCGATTATTTTAACGTTTTTATGAGAAGAAACAGCGCCTGAAACGGTTTTTTCATATTGTCGTTTATCAACCTGGGCGCGAGGCGACCAGACAGATTTTCCCTTAGATTTGTTTAATAATTTAAACTGTAATCCGCTTTTATCCGTCACAACCCCCATAATTCCACCTAGAACATCAATTTCTCTAACCATTTGCCCCTTTGCAAGCCCACCAATGGCGGGATTGCATGACATTCGCCCAAGAGATGAAACATCCAAAGTAACGAGCCCAACACGCGCGCCGAGAGTTGCCGCAATGTGTGCGGCCTCTATGCCAGCGTGACCGCCGCCGACAACAACAATATCAAATGGGTTTGAAGAAAGTTTCACGTGAAACTATTTTCCAACACAAAAAGAGCTAAAAACGTTATTTAAAATATCGTCGGGAGATGTTTTTCCAAGTAAGGCATCAACGGCGTTAAGAGCCTCACGTAATTCAAAGGCAATTATTTCTATGTCCAGGTGGTGTTTTTTAATAAGCGATTGCGATCGCTGTATTGCATCAGAACAAAGCACCATAGCGACATGTTGACGAGAGGTGGATAGGTATGGCGCATCTGTTGATATTTTGTTAATACCAAGTTGCTGGGAAATCTTTCTTTTTAATAGCGGTATTCCTTCGCCGGTTTTTGCCGATATATGTATAACAGAAGCGTTATTCGTTTTATTCACTCGTAAGTCTGATTTATTAACAACGCTTAATGCTGGCGCGGCAGAATTAAGAAGATTTTTGGATTTTGTGCGATCCGTTAAAGACAGAATTAGATCCGCCCGCTTTAAGAGGCTCTTTGTGCGGCGGACGCCCTCCTTCTCAATTTCGTCTTCAGGTTGTCGCAAGCCAGCTGTGTCCACAAAGAGAACGGGAACGCCGCGCATTAATAGTTCTGCTTCAATGGTGTCGCGGGTTGTTCCGGGGGCGCTGTTTACAATTGCGCGGCTTGATTCTGCAAGGGCGTTTAACAAGGTTGATTTACCGACATTAGGAGGGCCAGCAATAACAACGGTTGCGCCACGATTTAATAAACGACCCAACGGAGAGGTGTTTTTAAAGTGTCGTACCTTTGAATAAATTGCATCAACCCCATTAACCAACCAAGAAGGGGGCTCACTCGGCCAGTCTTCTTCATCGATGTCCATTTGATGTTCTAGACGCCCCAAAAGAGAAATAATATTTGTACGAACGTTGTTGATAGAAAGAGAAAGCGTTCCCTGTAATATTTTTTGTTGTTGTCGAGTGTTTTCAATAGATTTTGACATTATAAGAGAAGCAACAGCTTCGACTTGAACAAGGTCTAATTTTCCATTTAAAAAAGCTCTTTTTGTGAATTCGCCAGCCTCTGCGGTCCGAGCGCCAGCAGCACACACAGATGATATAATATATTGAACCGTGGTTGGGCTTCCGTGCGAAGAAATTTCGACAACATCCTCTCCCGTATAAGAACCCGGTTTTTTGTAAACAGTAACCACGCATTTATCTATGGTGTTTCCATCGGAATCTATTATTGAGCAAACAGTCGCAAGGCGATTGGTAAATCCGCGCTTTTTTGACAGTTGATTTATAATAGGAAAGGACTTGGGGCCGCTTATTCGGGTAACGGCGACACCACTATGGCCGAATGGAGTTGCGGGGGCAACGATAGTGTCACCCAAAATCATTTTTTAATTTTCTTTATTTTTTTTGGAGAGGGGGTTAGGTATTTTTGTTGAACAATTGACAAAACG
>Ga0208113_1000064_pt1 | contig 47814 bp, 49 predicted proteins | sample Knorr_S7_td_NADW_FD_185598 | JGI IMG/M metagenome (GOLD analysis project Ga0208113, IMG submission 185598) | Marine microbial communities from Southern Atlantic Ocean transect - Knorr_S7_td_NADW_ad_2505m_LV_A (SPAdes) (version 2) | ecosystem: Environmental > Aquatic > Marine > Oceanic | place...
TTTAATTTTTTTTTCTATTTCAACTGCAGTCTTTTTCTTTGTGGAGCTCATATCGATTAATATTTGATTTCTTTTTATATTTTTTTTTAAAACTTCAGATACTTCTAAACAAACATTATCGTTGGCTAACATCATTATAATAACTTGACATTTATTAGGTAGGTTAATCAAATTTTGGCATATTTCTGCTCCAAATTTTTTAATTTTTTTAAAATTTTTTGTTGACCTATTCCAAACAATTAAAGGGTATTTATTTTTTAAAATATTTTTTGCCATGGGCATACCCATTAGTCCTAAACCAACAAATCCTACTTTAATTTTATTCATTAGCGTTAATTCTAGCAAAAAATTTCTAGAGAGTCAGATGATATAATTGTGAGATTTTAGGGGATCAATCTAGACCATAACAGAGCCTTAGTGAGGATAAATTTTTATCTTAATTTTGCCTCTGCTTGATGGGAGAATAATTTGTACGAAACTTAAACTAATAGTACAATTATAAGATGATAAGCGAATATATGAAAAGTGATAGTTCCAAAATTCTCTACGTGATTAACGACGCAGCCATAAAATACAAAGGTATTATCCCTGATAATTGTTGGCACGAACCCTACATGTCAGAAAGAGAATTAGTAGATGAATTTAAAGATGGAGTTCGTATGTTTGGCTATAATCGTAATAACAAATTGGTCGGGGTAATAGGAATTCAAGAAATAAAAGATGTTATCCTAATAAGACACGCTTATACTTTAACTCCCTACCAAGGCAAGGGGGCAGGAGGAGCATTACTTAAATATTTATTAAAAAGAAATCAAAATTTTCGTTTATTAGTAGGCACCTGGCGGAATGCCACATGGGCAATTCAATTTTATGAGAAATTTGGTTTCATTCTTCAAACAAAAGAGCAAGCCACCCTATTACTTAAAAAATATTGGAAGATACCACTGAAACAAATTGAAAATTCGGTAGTGTTGGAAAAGTATTAGAACCAAGATCACTGTTTCTGGTGCGGTCAGAGAGACTCGAACTCTCATGGAGAATCCTCCACTTGGCCCTCAACCAAGCCTGTCTACCAGTTTCAGCATGACCGCTTAATGTGACAGATTAAATTAATGACAAATATGTTTCAAGTTGATAGATTCTATGGTCATGGAATTTACATCTGAAATAAGAAAAACAACTGAGCCAATTTATCAAAAAATCTCAAAAGTATTACCAGAAATTGAATGGTCGGTTCATGCTCCATACGTTTATAGAATAAATCAACTTAAAAAAGAAAAGAATGCAATTATTCTTGCACACAACTATCAAACACCTGAAATTTATCATGGTATTGCCGATGTGTCTGCAGATTCTTTAGCATTGGCTATAGAAGCTTCTAAAACCAATGCGGATATTATTGTTATGTGTGGAGTACATTTCATGGCTGAAACAGCCAAGTTAATGAATCCTCAAAAAAAAGTTTTGCTTCCAGACATGGATGCAGGTTGCTCTTTATCTTCTTCTATTACAGGTAAAGATGTAAGGCTTCTAAAGGAAAAATATCCAGGTGTTCCTGTAGTATCTTATGTTAATACTTCTGCAGATGTAAAAGCAGAAACTGATATTTGTTGTACTTCAGCAAATGCTGTAAAAATTGTGAATTCTCTTGGCGTAAAAAAAGTGATTTTTTTGCCAGATGTTTATTTGGCAAAATATGTAGCTTCACAAACAAATGTGGAAATTATTTCTTGGAAAGGTACCTGTATAGTTCATGAACAGTTTAATGAAAAAGAAATAAATGAAATTAGACTAAATAACCCTGGAATTAAAATTATTGCTCATCCAGAATGTCCTCCAGATGTAATTAAAGCAAGCGATTTCACTGGTTCTACATCTGGAATGATTAAGTATGTTGAAGACAATCAGCCAAAAAAAGTCATGATGGTTACCGAATGTTCTATGAGTGACAATGTTCAAGTTGAAAATCCAAATGTAAAATTTATAAAACCTTGTAATTTATGTCCTCATATGAAAAAAATTACTCTTCCAAAAATTTTAGACTGCCTAGAAAATGAAACTAACGAAATCATCATAAGCAATGAAATAATAGAAAAAGCAAAACAATCAGTTGAAAGAATGACTGCAGTCGGCCGATAAATTAGGTGCCAAAAATACGTTTAAGCAATAACTTTATTAGAAATGTTGTTAAGTTAGCTTTAAATGAAGATTTATATCCTTCAGGTGATATCACTTCTGCCCTTATTAAAAGTAAGAAAAATGTTTCATTAAGATTAATTTCTAATCAATTAGGTATTATTGGAGGATTAAATTTTGCAAAGCAAGCTTTCAAACTGATTTATAAAAAAATCAAATTTATTACTAAAAAAAAGGAAGGATCTTTTGTTAAAAAAGGTAATGTTGTTGCAATTATTAAAGGAGATGCTCAAAAAATATTAATAGGAGAAAGAGTAGCATTAAATTTTATTAGTCATATTTCTGGGGTTGCAACTAAAACTTATCAGTTTGTAAAACTTGTTAAAGGAACTAAATGTAAAATATGCTGTACAAGAAAAACTATTCCCAACTTAAGAGTAATTCAAAAATATGCTGTTAAACTAGGTGGAGGAACTAATCATCGATTTAACCTCAGCGACGAGTACTTAATTAAAGATAATCATATAGCAACCTCTGATATTAAAACTTTAGTAAATTTAGCTATAAAAAATAAAAAAGGAAAAAAAATCACTGTTGAAGTAGATAGCTTGACTCAACTAAAAAAAATCTTTGGATTAAAATTTAATACAGTGCTTTTTGACAATATGAGCTTAAAAAATCTAAAAACTGGAGTTAAAATTGCAAAAAAATATTACGAAACAGAAGCTTCAGGAAATATTAATCTAAAAAATGTAAAAAGAGTAGCTGCAACAGGTGTTGGCAGAATTTCTGTTGGTGCAATAACACACAGTGCTCCAGCTATAGATCTAAAATTTGAAATTCTTTAAAAAGGTATTTCTTGGTCAATTTTCAAGATTTTTTTAATTGTGCTTGAGCTGCAGCTAGTTTTGCAACTGGAACTCTGTATGGTGAACAAGAAACATAATCTAATCCTGTTTTTGCACAAAAGTTAATACTTTTTGGATCTCCTCCATGCTCTCCGCAAATACCTAGTTTTATATTTTTGTTTTGTTTTCTGCCTCTTGAAACTGACATTTTAATTAAATCAGCAACACCATCATCAAGAGAAACAAATGGATCAATATCAAATATTTTATTTTCAATATAATCATTTAAAAATTTTCCACTATCATCTCTGCTTATTCCAAAAGTGGTTTGAGTTAAATCATTAGTTCCAAAACTAAAAAAGTCAGCATGTTTTGCAATATCTTTAGATTTAATTGCTGCCCTAGGAAGCTCAATCATTGTGCCAACTAAATAGTCAATTTTAGTTTTATTTTCATTCTGAACTTGATTTGCAACTCTAATAACAAGGTCTCTCATGATTTTTATTTCAGCTTCAGTAGATACTAAAGGTATCATTATTTCTGGAATGATTGATTTATATTTTTTATTTTTACATTCAACTAAAGCCTCAAATATTGCTCTACATTGCATTTCATAAATTTCCGGAAAAGAAATTCCTAATCTACATCCTCTGTGTCCAAGCATTGGGTTTTGTTCGTGCAACTCAGTTATTCTAGATTCTATTTCTTTTACATCTAAAGTTAGTGAATCTGATAAGTCTTTTATTTCTTTTGTTTTATTGGGCAAAAATTCATGTAATGGAGGATCTAACAATCTTACAGTGACTGGTAAACCATTCATAATCTTAAATATTTCAACAAAATCCTTTTTTTGGTGTGGAAGCAATTTTGTCAAAGCTTTATTTCTATCCTTTTTAGATTTAGACAGGATCATTTCTCTCACAGACAAAATTCTTTCTTCATCAAAAAACATATGTTCTGTTCTGCAAAGACCTATTCCTTCAGCTCCAAAATCTCTAGCAGTTTTTGTATCTAAAGGAGTTTCCGCGTTTGCTCTAACTTTTAATTTTCTAAAACTATCAGCCCATTTCATCAACTTAGAAAAGTCACCTGATATTTCTGGTTTAACTGTTTTAACTTCTCCAGAAATTATTCTGCCGGTTGATCCATCAATTGTAATAACATCTCCCTCTTTAATTTCCGTATCTCTAGTTTTGAATATTTTTTTTTCATAATCTATATCGATTTCACTTGTACCTGATACACAAGGTCTCCCCATGCCTCTTGCAACAACCGCAGCATGACTTGTCATTCCACCTCTTGCGGTTAGAATTCCGTTTGCTGCATGCATACCATGAATATCCTCAGGTGATGTTTCGACTCTAACTAAAATTGTATTTTGCATCATATCATTTAATCTCTCAGCTTCATCAGATGTAAATACAACTTTTCCACTTGCTGCGCCTGGAGAAGCTGGCAGACCTTTTGCAATTACATTTATATTACTATTTTCATCTAGCATTGGATGGAGAAGAGCATCTAATGAATTAGGGTCCAGTCTTAAAACTGCTTCCTTTTTAGAAATTAATTTTTCTTTAACCATATCTACTGCAATCTTAACAGCAGATTTAGCTGTTCTTTTTCCTGATCTTGTCTGCAACATCCAAAGTTTTTTATTTTCAACTGTAAACTCTACGTCTTGCATATCTTTGTAATGTTTTTCTAAAGTGTTTAAAATTTTATATAGTTGATTAAATATTTTGGGCATAATCTCTTCCATTGAACTACCTTTTGAACCAGATTCAATTCTTGATTTGTTTGTAATGTGCTGAGGCGTTCTGGTTCCTGCTACAACATCTTCTCCCTGCGCATTAATTAAGTATTCTCCATATATTTCTTTTTTTCCATTTGAAGGATTTCTGGTAAAAGCAACTCCCGTTGCACAATCATTTCCCATATTACCGAATACCATTGATTGTACATTTACAGCTGTTCCCCAATCTGAAGGAATTTGATTTAATCTTCTATAAACTTTAGACCTATTGCTTTCCCAAGATAAAAATACAGCACTAATTGCACCGTTTAACTGCTCAAATACATCTTGGGGAAATTCTTTATTTGTTTTTTCTTTTACAAGATTTTTTAAATCTTTAATTAAGCCATCCCAATCATTTTCATCTAAATCTGTATCTAAAAGAACTCCTTTTGTTAATTTATAATTTTCTATAAGTTCCTCAAAATTATAGCTCTCTATACCCATCGCAACGTTTGAATACATTTGAATAAATCTTCGGTAACTATCTTTAGCAAATCTCATATTTGAAGTTTTATTGGCTAAGGCTAATACAGTTTTATCATTTAAACCTAAGTTTAAAATCGTATCCATCATACCTGGCATAGAGATTCTTGCTCCAGATCTTACAGAAATTAATAGTGGATTTTTTAAATCGCCAAATTTTTTTCCAGATTCTTTTTCAATATTTTTTAATTCTTTTTTTATATCTTTAATTAAAAATGATGGTAATTTTTTTTTATTTTTATAAAACAAATCACAAACTAAAGTTGATATAGTAAATCCTGGAGGAACAGGTAGTTCCTGTCTTACCATTTCTGATAGATTGGTCCCTTTGCCACCTAAAATATTTTTAGGATATTTTATTTTTTTGATATCCTTAGATTTAAAATTAAAAATAAGTTTTTTCACTAAAGGCTCCTAATGCTAGAAAAATCTATATAATTATCGAAAGCTTTACATAACATTTGCAAAAGTTCCAATCGATTTTTTTTTATAAATTCATTCTCATCATTAACAATTACATTATCAAAGAATTCGAATATTTCTTTTTTTGTGGAAGCCAAAATTTTTAAGCTATTTTCATAATTCTCGTCTTTATTCACGTTGGTAAAATATTTTCTTATTTCATTAATTTTTGTGTATAGATTTTTTTCGTATTTATTTTTAAATAAATCTGGTTCAGTTGAATCATTAAGTTCTATTGATTTATCTTTTAATTCGTTTGATAAAATATTTGATGCTCTTTTGTAACTAGAAATAATATCTTTTCCAATTTCTTTTGAAATAAATTTATTTAAAACGACTGCTTTGTTATAAATTTTTAAAATTTGATCGATGTTGTAAGACGAGATTGCTGCTTCAATAATATCTTGTCTTATACCTTTTTCTTTCATGTAATTTTTTAATCGATCGTTTAAAAATTCAATTAAATCTTTTTGTATTGCTTTTGTATCAAATTCAAATTTTTGTTCATGATAAAGTAATGTAGAATAATTAATTAAATCTCTTATTTTAAATTCTTTTCCATTTTCTAATAAAAGCCTAATCAGTCCAATTGCCGATCTTCTTAAAGCATAAGGATCTTTAGAACTTGATGGTTTCAATTCTATTCCAAAGAAACCAACCAGTGTATCCAATTTATCAGTTAGAGATAGAGCAATGCTATAAGATTTTTTTGGGATTCTATTTTCTAAACTTGTAGGTAAATAATGTTCGCTGATTGCTAAACATATGTCTTTATCAAAACCTTGGGCTGTAGCAAAATATCCGCCCATCACACCTTGCAGCTCTGGAAACTCGCCAACTAAATCTGATAACAAATCAACTTTACAAATTGATGAAGCGATTTCTATTTTTTCCTTACTAATTAATAATTCATCAGAAATCAAAGAGCTTAGCTTTCTCATTCTTTGTATTTTGTCGAAGTATGTGCCTAGTCCTTTGAAGTAATTTATCTTTTTAAGTTTAGAAACTTGTTTAACTAGACTTTTTGATTTATTTTTTTGCCAAAAAAATTGTGCATCATTTAATCTTGCCTCTACAACTCTTTCATTTCCCAATTTAATAAAACCTTTTAAGTCTTTCGTGTTAGCTACTACTAAAAAGTTATTTGTTAAATTATTTTTCTTATCAAATGTTGGAAAATATTTTTGATGATGTTGCATTGTAATAATTAATATTTCTTTGGGAATTTTTAAAAATTTTTGATCGAATTTACAATTTAATATTTTTGGACTTTCAACAATATTTGTTACCTCGTCCAAAAGTTTATCGTTAATTTTAATTTCTAAACTTTTATTTTTTGAAATTTTGCTTAATTTTTTTTCAATAAATTTTTTTCTTTTATTATGATCTATTATTATTCCAGATTTTTTGAAATAACTTTCATATAATTTGTAACTACTAAATACTTTGGTTTTTTCTTCGAATTCTTTATCTAGGAATGTCGAATTAGATGAATGTAAGTGATGAAATTTAAAATTTAATTTAATATTTCCAAAAATAGCTAATATTGATTTTAAGGGTCTCCCCCAATAAAGATCAAAATCACCCCATTTCATTGATTTTTTCCAATATATTTTTCTCAAGAGGTCTGGAATATTTTTATTCAATAAATCTATAGTTTGAATTTTTTTTGCAGGTTTTTTAAAAAAATAGAATTTTCCTTTTTCAGTTTGTTTTTCAAAAATATTTTTTTTTTCAATTTTATTGGATTTTATAAATCCATCTAAAGCCTTTTCTGGAGCATTAATGTTTGGACCTCTAATATACTCACTTTTTCTATGTATTTCTGTATCAATTCGGTCAAATAAAATAATTAATCTATTTGGAGTGGAAAAAACTTTTCCTTCTGACTTATGTATTATTTTTTCTTGTTCAAAAAAATCTTTAAAGTTTTGCAAAAGATTATTTCTTGCGTTCTTTTGCAAATTAGAGGGAATTTCTTCACTAAATAATTCTAAAAATAAATCTGGCATTCTTAGTTTTGAGTTTCAAGCCAAGCCTGTCCCACGCCTTTGCTAAGATCTCTTATTCTTGAAATATATTCTGCTCTTTGGACAACACTAATAGCACCTCTTGCATCTAAAATATTAAAAGCATGACTTGCTTTCAAGCATTGATCATAAGCAGGTAAGGATAATTTTTTTTCTATAAGTTTCTTTGTTTCATCTTCTGCAATATCAAAAATTTTAAATAAGTGATCTGTGTTAGCATGTTCAAAATTATAGGCAGAGAATTCTTTTTCCGCTTGATGGAATATATCGCGATATAAAATGCCTTCATTATTCCAAACCAGATCAAAAACATTCTTTTTTCTTTGAGTGAACATACAAATTCTTTCAAGTCCATAAGATAATTCTACTGATATTGGATTGCATTCAATTCCAGCCATTTGTTGGAAATAAGTAAATTGAGTAATTTCCATTCCATCACACCATACCTCCCAGCCTAAACCAACGGCTCCTAGAGTTGGACTTTCCCAATCGTCCTCCACAAATCTAATATCGTGTTCCTGATGCTTGATGCCTATTGCTGATAAACTATTTAAATATAATTTTTTTATATCTTTGGGAGATGGTTTAATAATAACTTGAAATTGATAATAATGCTGTAGTCTATTTGGATTGTCTCCATATCTTCCGTCTGATGGCCTTCTTGAAGGCTGAACGTAAGCTGCTTTCCAAGGTTTAACACCCAATGATCTAAGTGTAGTAGCTGGATGAAAGGTTCCAGCGCCTACTTCCATGTCATAAGGTTGTAAAATTACACAGCCATGTTTGATCCAATATTTTTGAAGATTTAAAATAGTATCTTGAAAAGTTTGAAATTTTATTTTTTTGATTTTTTTTTTAGAAGCCATATCTTTGCCAGATTGATCTTTCTTCTAATATATTTACCAATTGATCCATTTGATTTTCAGAAGAAGATAATTTCTTTGCAAGCCAACCTTTTGTTTTTTCAAATTTTTTGATTACTACTTTTTCACCAAATTTCTTCCTCAAAATTTGATCAGCATTCCCAATTCCATCAATCAAACCTAAATCTTTAGCTTTTTTACCGGACCAGAACTCTCCAGAAAAAAGTTCTATTTCAGAATCTTTTTTTAGTTTTGATCCTCTGCTTTCTTCTACTACATTTATAAAATCTTTATGAAGATCTAATTGTATATTTTTTAATCTTTCAATATCTTCTTTTTTTTCTTCTACAAAAGGGTCTAAAGTGCTTTTGCTTTTTCCAGCTGTATAAATTCTTCTTTCAACTCCAATTTTTTTAATTAAATCTTTAAACCCAAATGATGAATAAATGACGCCGATAGATCCAATAATTGAACTTGAATTTGCATATATCTCATCACCAGCACAAGCTATTAAATAACCACCTGAAGCAGCCACGTCTTCAGCAAATACAATTACTTTTAATTTCTTTTTTTTTGCTTGTTCTCTAATAAATTTATAGATTAAATGAGATTGTACCGGTGAACCTCCTGGTGAATTAATAGTAACAGCAACAGCTATGGCCTTTTTTACTGAAAAAGCTTTTTTTATAACTTCTTCCTGTCCAGCAAAATCTATTCCGTGTTTGAATTTCCCAACATTTCCTATTACTCCGCTTAACTTGATGTGAGAAACTATTTTTTTCTTTTTGAAAAATGAGAACATTTTAAATGCTTATAAAATTTTTGATTTAATATAAAGTCTACTTATAGTTGAAGTTTTAGATGCGTCAATTGATAAGTAATAAAGAAAAGTAATATATACTAATTTGATCCTATGGGGACAGTCGTACAATTAAAAAAACAAATTAATAATTCTTATTCAGAGCTAAAAAATTCAGTTGAAGATAAATTAGTTCTAGTTGAGGAAAGAATTAAAACTCAATTAACAAGTAAGGTTGAGTTGGTTGAAGAAATGACTGCTTATCACCTTAACACGGGTGGAAAAAGATTGAGGGCATTACTAACTCTTGGTTCTGCAAAACTATGTGGATATCTGAAAGGTGGAAGAGATATCAATTTAGCAGCTTGCATCGAATTAATTCATGCGGCAACTTTAATGCATGATGATGTAATTGATAACGGCGAAATTCGGAGAGGAAAAAAGACATTAAATTTTGTTTGGGGAAATCAATCTTCTATTTTAGTTGGAGATTATTTGCTTAGCAGATGTTTTGAAATGATGGTCGAAGATGGAAACTTGGAAATTTTAAGATTACTTTCGTCAACTTCAGCACAAATTGCCCAGGGAGAAATTCTACAGTTACAACATAAAGGAGAAATAGATATGTTGGAAGAAACATACTTTAAAATAATTTCAGCTAAAACTGGTAAATTATTTGCTGCTGCTACTAAGGTTGGTGCTATTTTAGGAAATAAAAATAATAAAATTAAAGAAGCATTAGAATTTTATGGAAAAAATTTAGGTCTTACTTTTCAAATAGCCGATGACTCTCTTGATTATAATTCGGAATTAAATTTATTTGGAAAAAAAATTGGAAATGATTTTTATGAAGGCAAAATTACCTTGCCAATAATTCTTCTTTATCAAAAAGCGAATGATGCAGAAAAAATAAAAATTAAAGAATTTTTTACCAAAAAAAATAGAGATGAAAAAAATTTAAAAGTAATTTTAGAATTAATTAAAAAATATAATATTATTTCACAATGTTATAAAAAAGCGGAACATTTTATTGATCTTGCTTCAAATTCCTTGAGTATATTTGATAACTCCGATGAAAAAAGAATATTAGAAAAACTGACTTCTTTTAGTCTAGAAAGATCTTTTTAAGGATAGAGGAGATTTTTTTCCCATTTGCCATCTTTTTTGCTTAAATAGATCAAGCGTTCATGAATTCTATTATCTACGTGAAGCCAAAATTCTATTTCTTTGGGTAATAAAATCCATCCAGACCAATATTTTGGTCTCGGTACATTATTTTGATCAGGATATTTATTTTTATATTTTTTTATTGCCATCAATAAATCTTTTCGACTTTTTAAAAATGAACTTTGAGCTGAAGCCCAAGAACCAATTTTACTTTCATAAGATCGTGAATTGTAATATTTGTCAGCTTTTTCATCTGTAACTTTTGATATTGATCCAGTAATTATAATTTGCCTTTGTAAACTTTTCCAATGAATACACAACGAAGCATTTGGGTTTTCTTTTAAATTAAGACTCTTTGGACTATTGAAGTTTGTATAAAAAACAAAACCTTTCTCACTAAAATTTTTCAACAAAACCATTCTAACTGAAGGAATTCCTTTTTTATCAGCAGTTGCTAAAGCTAATGCATTAGGGTCATTTGGTTCTGATTTTTTGGCATCTTCCATCCAATTTCTGAACAATTCAATTGGATTATTCAGATCTTGAAAGCAAATATCTAAGCTAAGTGAGTTTTTTTGATTCATAATTTTAACAAAATAACTTATATAATATAAATTAATGTCTTTTAATACTTTTGGAAAGTTATTTCGTTTTACAACATGGGGTGAATCACATGGTCCTGCAATTGGGTGTATTGTGGACGGGTGCCCACCAAATATAAGTTTAAACGAAAAAGATATTCAAATCGAGCTTAATAAAAGAAAGCCAGGACAATCAAAGTTTACAACTCAAAGAAAAGAAGATGATATTGTTCAAATTTTATCCGGAGTATTTGAACGTAAAACAACAGGAACACCAATCTCATTAATTATTTACAATAAAGATATGAGATCAAGAGATTATGAGACAATTAAAAATAAATTTAGACCTGGACATGCAGATTTTACATATTTTAAAAAATATGGAATTAGAGATTATAGAGGAGGTGGCAGACAATCTGCTAGAGAAACAGCTGCACGTGTAGCCGCTGGTGCTATTGCTAAAAAAGTTTTAGAAAATAAAATTGGTAAAAAATATAAGGCTATTGGTGCTGTTACTCAATTAGGAATTCTTGGATGTGATACAAAAAATTGGAATGAAAAATTTATTTCCAAAAACCCTTTTTTCTGTCCTGATAAATCAATTGTAAAACTTTGGGAAAAATACTTGCTTGGAATAAGAAAATCAGGATCTTCTTGTGGTGCAGTTATTGAGATAAGAGCTAGTGGAATTCCTGTTGGTTTAGGCGCCCCAATATATTCTAAACTTGACATGGATTTAGCTTCAGCCATGATGAGCATAAATGCAGTAAAGGGCGTTAATATTGGATCCGGTATGAATTCTGCATTTTTAACAGGTGAACAAAATTCTGATGAAATTTCACAAAAAGGCAAAACTATAAAGTTTAAATCTAACAACGCTGGAGGAATTCTTGGTGGAATTTCAAGCGGTCAAGAAATAATTGTTTCATTTGCTGTTAAACCAACTTCTTCAATTTTAACTAGTAGAAAAACAATAGATAAATTTGGAAAAAATACCTCAATTTCTGTTAAAGGAAGACACGATCCTTGTGTTGGTATTAGAGCAGTACCAATTGGTGAGGCCATGATGCACTGCGTTATATTAGATCATTATCTAATGAACAAAGCTCAGTGTGGAAAATAGTTTTAATTTTGTTTTTGAATAATAATTTTAGAATTTAATAAATCTAGAACTTTATTTTCAATTGATTGTGCATCAAGCCCTGCATTTTTGTACATTAAGTCAGGTTTATCTTGATCAATAAATCTATCTGGTAAAATCATAGATCTAAATTTTAAACTTGAGTCTATAAGATTTTTTTCTGATAAAAAATTACTAACATGAGATCCAAAACCACCTATTGATCCTTCTTCAATTGTAATTATTGATTCATGATCTGTTGCTATCTGCCAAATTAAATGTTCATCCAATGGTTTTGCAAATCTTGCATCAACAATAGTGGGATTAATGCCTTTTTTCTTTAAATTTTCTTTTGCTAATAAACATTCTTGCAATCTAGCTCCAAAATTAATTACTGCTATATTATTTCCTTCAGAAATTACTTTTCCTTTACCAATCTCAATTTTTTCTTCAATTGAAGGTAACTCAACTCCTATTCCGGTTCCTCTTGGAAATCTAAAAGCTGATGGTTTATCATTAATATCTACTGTGGTGTTGATCATTTTTACAAGTTCTGCTTCATCGCTTGGAGCCATTACTATGAAGTTTGGAAGAGTAGATAAATAAGTTACATCAAATGAACCTGCGTGAGTTGGTCCATCTGCTCCCACAAGACCAGCTCTATCAATGGCAAATCTAACTGGAAGACTTTGTATTGCCACATCATGAACAACTTGATCATAGGCTCTTTGTAAAAAAGTAGAATAAATTGCTGCATATGGTTTATATCCTTCAGTTGCCATTCCCGCAGCAAAAGTTACTGCATGTTGTTCGGCAATTCCAACATCGAACATTCTTTTTGGAAATTTTTCTCCAAATAAATCCATCCCCGTTCCTGAGGGCATGGCTGCTGTTATTCCAATTATTTTGCTATCTTTTTCAGCATGTTTAATTAGTGTATTAGCAAAAACTTTTGTGTAAGTGGGTATATTTGATTTTGATTTCTCCTGCACCCCTGTTTTAACATTAAATTTTGATACTCCGTGAAACCTATCTAAAGATTTTTCTGCAAATTCATAACCTTTGCCTTTTTTAGTTTTGATATGAATCATGATCGGTCCCTCATGATTTAAATTTTTAGCATTTTGCAAGACCGAAATTAAATTATCTAAATTATATCCATCTATTGGTCCAACATAATAAAAACCAAGTGAATTAAATAAAGTTCCCCCAGTAACTGCAGATCTTAAAAAATATTCTGCTTTACTTGCTTTGACAATAAATTTTTTTGGAAAAGCAGAAATTATTAGTTTAATTATTTCTCTAAAACTAAAATATATTTTCCCAGATAATAATTTTGCAAGGTATGTGCTCATAGCACCTACTGGTCTTGCAATAGACATGTCATTATCATTTAATATAACGATCATTTTTGTTTTTGCTGCGCCTGCATTATTCATTGCTTCATAAGACATTCCAGCACTTATTGCTCCATCTCCAATAACTGCAATAACTTGATTGGATTTTTTTGAAAGTTTATTTGCTGTTGCAATCCCTAAAGCAGATGAAATTGAGGTTGAGCTATGTGCGGCACCAAATGTGTCATACTCGCTTTCTGATCTTTTTGTAAATCCTGAAAGACCATTGCCTTGTCGTAAAGTTCTTATTTTATCTTTTCTTCCAGTAAGTATTTTATGTGGATAAGTTTGATGACCAACGTCCCAAATTAATTTATCATTAGGAGTATCAAATACATAGTGCAAAGCAATTGTTAACTCTACTACTCCTAGGCCAGCACCTAAATGACCTCCAGTTACAGAAACTGCATCTAGCATTTCCTCTCTAACTTCTTTTGCCAAAATTTTTAATTCTGACTGTTTAAGTTTTTTTACATCTGAAGGAAAATTTACCTTGTCTAAGTATTGATATTTTTTTGTCACTTGTCTCTTTCTAAAATTAATTGAATTGTATTTTTTAAGCTGTCTCCTTTTTTTCCGAATATTGCAAGTTTTTTTAAAATATCAACTTTTAATTTATGAGCAAATTTAATAGTATTTTGATAACCTAGAAGACTAATTAAAGTAGCTTTGCCTTTTTTTTTATCTTTTTTAGTTTTTTTGCCAACTTTTTTTGAATTGCCTCTACAATCAATTAAATCATCAACTATTTGAAAAAGTAAACCAATTTTATGACCAATTTTTTCTAGTCGGTTAATTATTTTTTTGTCTTTATTCACTATTAATGCTGGTGCCAAACAAGCAAATACAAATAATTTTCCTGTTTTTTTAATTTGCATATCTATAATTTTTTTTATTGAAATTTTTTTTTTTTCAAAATTTAAATCTAAATATTGTCCTCCAGCAATTCCTGAATGACCTGAACTTTCTGAAATAAATTTAATTAATTTTATTTTTACTTGTTCTTTTAATAATAAATTTCTATCACTCAAAATTTCAAAGGCCAAAGTAAGTAGAGAATTTCCAGCTAGGACTGCAGTTGCTTCTCCATATTTTTTATGCGTAGAAAGTTTTCCTCTTCTAATATCGTCATTATCCATACATGGTAGATCATCATGAATTAAAGAATAAGCATGAATGCATTCTATCGCTGCCCCTACTTTGATTAAAGTTTTATAATTTACATTACAAATTTTTCCTACATCCATTAAGATTTTTGATCTTATTTTTTTACCACCAGGAAATAATCCATATCTCATTGGGGCAATTAGGCTGGTTTTAATTTGTTTTTTTAAATATAAATTTAGAAATTGATTTATGTCTTTTGCAACTTTATTTAATTCTTTTTTCATTTTTTTTACTTAAAATTTTATTGATCTTGTCTTTTGTTTCTAAAGATATTTTTTTTGATGTGTTTTGAAATTTTTTTTCTATAATATTATTAAGTCTAATTAATTTTTGATATTCATCTAATGAATTTTCAAAATTTTTCTCTTTTTCTATCTGTTCTATAATTTTGTTTGCTTCTTGAGTTAGTTCATTCAATGATTTTAAATTAATATCATCTGGCAAATTTTTATCTTTCATATAATAGTTGGTAATAATACATGAATAATAATCTTTCAAATATTAAAAAAAGTAAGTTCTTTCTAGATAAGGGACACTGCGTAGCAATTCCAACCGAAACTGTTTATGGATTGGCTGCAAATGCCTATTCAGATACTGCAGTTAAAAAAATATATAAACTTAAAAAAAGGCCAAAAAATAATCCTTCAATTGTTCACTACTCAAATTTGAAAAAATTAAAAAATGATTGTGAATTAAATAAAAATTTTTTTATTCTTTATAAAAAATTTTGTCCTGGGCCAATTACATTTATTCTTAAACTAAAAAAAAATAGTAAAATTTCAAATTATGTTACAAATAATAAAAATACTGTAGCTATAAGATTTCCAAAACACAAAGTTGCCAGAGAACTTCTAAAAAAACTAAATTATCCACTTGCTGCTCCAAGCGCAAATATTTCAACAAAAATAAGTGCTGTAAGTCCAGAAGATGTAAAAGATGAATTTGGAGAAAAAATTAAATTTGTTTTAAATGGAGGAAGATCAAAGATTGGCTTGGAGTCCACAATTATTAATTTGGTATCTAAACCAGAAATATTAAGACTAGGAGGTATAGAAATTAACAGATTAAGTAAAGTTCTTGGTTTAAAATTAAAATTTAATAATAGTGTAAAAAAATTCACATATCCTGGGCAAGGTAAAATTCATTATTCTCCGCATATTCCAATTAGATTAAATATAAAAAATCCAAAAAAAGGTGAGGCATTTATATTAATTAAAAAAAGAAAAAAAATTGATAAAAATTTTTTTTATATAACCAAAAATAAAAATTTAAAAGAGGCAGGAAAAAACTTATATAAAACATTAAGAAATATAAAAATAAAAAAATATAAATCTATTTCTGTTGAAAAAATTCCAAATAAAGGTTTGGGCCTAACAATAAATGATAGATTAAAAAGAGCATCAAATAAATGACAATTGAAATAAAAAATTTGAGTAAACAATATAATAATATATTGGCGGTTAAAAATATTAATTTTAAAATTAACAAAGGTTCAATAGTTGGTCTTTTAGGACCAAATGGTTGTGGCAAAACAACAACAATAGGTATGATGTTAGGATTAATTAAACCTACTTCTGGTACTGTTTTTATTAACGGTCAAAATATTGAAAACGAAAACAATAGAACAAAAATATTAGAAAAAGTAAATTTTATTTCTCCATATGTTGAACTGCCAAAAAAACTTACTGTTGAAGAAAATCTTAAAGTTTATGGAAAATTGTACGGTGTAAATAATTTACAAGACAAAATTTCAGATTTAATGAAACAGTTAAATTTATTTGAGTTTAAAAAAAGAAAAACTGGTGAACTTTCTTCTGGACAAAAAAATAGAGTTTCTCTGGCCAAAGCATTAATTAATGAACCTGAAATACTTTTTTTAGATGAACCAACGGTAAGTCTTGATCCAGATGTAGGCGATTATATTCGAACCTATATAGAAGGTTTTGCATCAAAAAAAGGTACAACTATTCTATTAGCTTCACATAACATGGATGAGGTGGAAAGACTTTGCAATGAAGTAATGATGATGAAGAATGGTGAAATAATAGATAAGGGTACTTGTGACAGTTTAATAATTAAACATGGAAGAAAAAATTTAGAGGAAACATTTTTAAAAATCGTTAGGGAATAATATGAAATTTCACAGAATATATGCCTTGTCTATTCGCCATCTTTATTTGATTAAAGGTTCTTTTCCAAGAATCCTAGATCTAATTTATTGGCCAACAATTCAAATAATTCTTTGGGGATTTATTTCACAATTTTTCACCATGTATAGCGATTATTATAATAATACTATTGGAGTTATTTTGAGCTGTGCAATTCTTTATGATTTTTTATTTCGATCAAGCATAAGCTTCAATATGTTATTTCTAGAAGAAATTTGGAGTAGAAATTTTACCAATCTATTTGTTTCTCCATTAAAAGTGAGTGAAATTATAGCTGCACTTACATTTACTGCTTTGCTAAGAACATTAATTGGAATAATCCCAGCAATAACCCTTATGAGTCCGCTATTCGGAGTTTCTTTATTAAAAATGGGACCGCCACTGCTTTTGCTTTTTTTAAGTTTATATCTTTTTGGAACAACTTTAGGCTTGTTGGTTACCTCTGGACTTTTGAGATATGGTCCCGCCTTTGAAAATACAGCATGGTCATCCCTTTTTCTTTTAGCTCCGTTAGGTTGTGTTTATTATCCACTATCAATTTTACCAGAATGGTTACAAATATTAGCTAAAGGTTTGCCATTGGTCTATATATTTGAGGAAGCAAGATCTATTTTAGTAAATAATGTAGTAAATTATAAAAATATTATGACTGCACTAACGTTAAATTTATTTTATTTTGTAGGTGCCATTATTGTTTTCTATTTAGCTTTTCACGGAGCACGAAAAAAAGGCACTTTAGTTAATATGGGAGAATAATTTGGTGCGCCCGCAAGGAGTCGAACCCTGAACCTCCAGAGCCGAAATCTGGCGCTCTATCCAGTTGAGCTACAAGCGCATATAGTATTATTATTATAAATTATGAAAAATATCATTAATTTAATTGTCAAAGATGAAGATAAAGTACAAAGAGTTGATGTTTTCATAAAAAACAAAGAAGATTCACTCAGCAGAACAAGAATTAAAAATCTTATACTAAAAAAAAAGCTAACTCTTAATAATGTAGTTTTAGAAGATCCGTCAAAAAAAGTAACTCCGGGAGATATCTTAAAACTTGAAATTCCAGAACCAATTAAAACAACATTGAATCCTTATAACTACAAATTAGATATTATTTATGAAGACGATGACTTACTGGTAATAAACAAATCAGCAGGCATATCTATACATCCGGGTGCTGGCAATTATGACAATACAATAGTAAATGCCTTAATGAATTACTGTGGCGGAAATCTATCAACAATAGGTGATGAACTAAGACCTGGAATAGTTCATAGAATTGATAAAGATACCTCTGGTCTGATTGTCATTGCAAAAAATAATAATGCTCATGAAAATTTATCAAATCAATTTAAAAAACATACAATTAAAAGAGTTTATCAAGTTTTGATTTGGGGTAAACTAAGACCACAATCTGGAAAAATTGAAACGTTAATCACAAGAAGTTCAAAAAATAGACAATTAATGGAAGTTGGAATTTCAAAAGGAAAAATGGCTATTACCAATTATAAAACATTAGAGATTTTTGAAAATGATAAAACACCAACTTTTAGTTTTATTGAATGTTTGCTTGAAACAGGAAGAACTCATCAAATAAGAGTTCATATGAGTTATAAGGGAAATAATATTTTGGGGGATAAAAAATATAAGAAAAAATTTAAAAAATTTAAGAACATTGACGAGGAATTAGAAAAATCAATTTTGAAACTAGATAGGCAATTTCTGCATGCAAAAGTCTTGGGTTTTAGACATCCAAGTACAGGGAAAGAACTAGAATTTTCCTCAATTTTGCCACAAGAGCTTGAAAACATGTTAAAAAAGTTAAGAAATACTGATAAATAAAAGGATTGTATTATTAAATTTCTTAGTTAAATAAATGTTCAAAATGGGCACAACAACTAACTATAATTTGCCAGTTCTTTCTAACGAGGGTGGTCTTGGGTTATATTTAGCTCAAATTAAAAAATTTCCAATGTTAGATGCTGAAGAAGAATACATGCTTGCTAAAAATTGGCGAAAAACAGGAAATTTAAAATCAGCTGAAAAACTTGTAACAAGCCATTTACGTTTGGTTGCAAAAATTGCAATGGGATATAAAGGATATGGTCTTCCAGTCAATGAAATGATTTCGGAAGGTAATGTTGGTTTAATGCAGGCAGTAAAAAAATTTGAACCTGAAAAAGGTTTTCGATTAGCCACATATGCTATGTGGTGGATTAAAGCTGCAATCCAGGAATATATATTAAGAACTTGGAGTTTAGTAAAAATTGGAACAACAACAGCTCAGAAAAAATTATTTTTTAACTTAAAAAAAATAAAAAACCAAATTGCACCGAGAACTGAAGGTGACTTAAGAAATGAACATGTCTCTGAAATCGCTAAAAAATTAAATGTTAGCGAAGAAGAAGTTGTTTCCATGAATAGAAGACTTTCTGGCAAAGAACATTCACTAAATGCACCAATAGGCGAAGATGGAGATCAATGGCAAGATTGGGTTGTGGATAAAGAAATGGATCACGAGTTAAGATTTGCTCAACAGGAAGAAATGGGTCAAAGGAAAGATCTTCTACAAGATTCAATTAAGATCTTGAATGAAAGAGAAAAAGAAATTCTCTATGCAAGAAGACTCACTGATGAACCTCTCACTCTTGAAGTTTTAAGTAAAAAATACAAAATTAGTAGAGAAAGAATAAGACAAATTGAAAACAAAGCTTTTGAGAAATTACAAAAGCATATGTTGAATTCTGCTAGATCAAAAAATCTTTTACCAGCAAATTAAATTTCAAAAGGATTTTCAATTAAGATTGTATCATTTCTTTCTGGACTTGTAGAAATGCTTGTTATTTTTGTTTGTATAAACTTTTCCAATTCTTGGATATAAATCTTTGCATTATGTGGTAGATCTTCAAATTTTTTTATACCATTAGTTGAAGACATCCATCCTTTAAATGTTTTGTATATAGGCTTTACTTTTAATTGATCATCAACTGCTGCTGGCAGATAGTCTATTTTTTTACCATCCAACTCATAAGCAATACACATTTTAATTTCATCTAACTCATCAAGAACATCTAATTTCGTTAAAGCAATTCCATCTATTCCAGAAACTTTGATTGATTGCCTAACTAGTACTCCATCAAACCACCCGCATCTTCTTTTTCGACTAGTAACTGTTCCAAATTCTTTCCCTCTAGTTCCAAGTTGTTCTCCAATTTCATTGGTTAATTCTGTAGGGAAAGGTCCTTCGCCTACTCTTGTGGTATAGGCTTTTGTAATTCCTAAGACATAATTAATGGTATTTGGACCACAACCTGATCCAGTTGCAGCTGAAGCTGCTACAGTATTGGATGAAGTAACAAATGGATAAGTTCCATGATCTACATCAAGTAATATTCCTTGTGCACCTTCAAATAATATTTTTTTACCTTGAGATTTAAATTCATCAATTTTTTTCCAAACCGGTTGAGAATATTTTAAAATTTTTGGCGCTATTTTTAATAATTCTTTTTTAAGATCATCTTTCTTATAAATTTCTTTACCTAAGCCTTTTCTTATAGCGTTATGATGTAATAATACTATTTCCAATCTATGATCTAGATTTTTATCAGAAAATAAATCCATTACTCTAATAGACCTTCTGCCAACTTTATCCTCGTAAGCAGGGCCAATGCCTCTTCTTGTCGTTCCAATTTTCGATTTTCCAGCTGTATCTTCTCTTATTTCATCCATTTCCCTATGGAATGGTAAAATTAAACTTGCCGCTTCAGAAAGAATTAAGTTATTTTGATTTATGTCTACTCCTTTAGATTTTAACTCTTTAATTTCATCTAATAAAGCCCACGGATCAACCACAACTCCATTACCAATAATTGAAATTTTATTTTTTCTGACAATTCCTGAGGGAAGTAATCTAAGTTTATAAGTTATGCCATCTATAACTAAAGTATGACCAGCATTATGGCCACCTTGAAATCTAACTACAACATCTGCTTGACTTGATAACCAGTCAACTATTTTTCCTTTTCCTTCATCTCCCCACTGTGAACCAACTACTGCTACATTTTTCATTATCTAAATTTCCTGTTAATTATTATCGAGTTTAAGTGGTTAATTGGTCCATAGCCTTTTCCAAAATTAGGTCCTGTTTTAATTGCTTGGTTAACATATTTAATTCCCATCTCACAAGATTTCTTTAATGTTTTTCCACACCCAAAAAAAGTTGCTATCGCGCTTGATAATGTGCAACCAGTACCATGGGTATTTTTTGTTGAAAATTTAATATTTTTAAAGATGGCAATTTTGTTTTTATTAATAAATATATCTTGCATAATTTTTGAGGGCAAATGTCCTCCTTTAATTAATACATTTTTTGCACCTAAATTAAGCAATTTATTAGCAGCAAAAATCATATCTTTTTTGGTTTTAATTATTGTATTTGTTAAAACTTCTGCTTCAGAAATATTTGGAGTTATTAAGGATGCTTTTTTAATTAATTTTGTTTTTAAAATTTTAATTGCTTTATCGCTTATAAGTTTAGAACCACCTTTTGAAAACATTACTGGATCTAAAATAATTTTTTTAGTTTTAATTTTATTTAATGATTTAATTACCGCGTTGATAACACTTGCTGAATGCAGCATTCCAATTTTTATTGCATCAGGTTTTATATCTTTTGCGGTAAATTCAATTTGATTTGAAATTTGTGTTGGATTAATTGATACAACTGATTTTACTCTAGTTGTATTCTGAGCAGTTATAGCTGTAACAGCAGTCATTGCATAGGAGCCTAAAGATGTAACTGTTTTGATATCTGCTTGAATTCCTGCTCCTCCTGAAGAGTCAGATCCTGCAATGATTAATATTTTTGAATTAGGTTTCAATTTATTTAATAGTTCTTCTTACTATGTTAATACATTTTTGAAGCAATATTCTGTTTTCAGATTCTCCCATAATTCTAATCTTTGGTTCTGTCCCAGATTTTCTAACTAACATCCTCCCTTTATTTTTAATGAGTTGATTTGTTTCTCTAATTGCTTTTTTGCAATTTGGAGAATTGATAATAGATTTATCTTTAACAACAATATTTTCTAAAATTTGTGGAATTGGCTTAAAAACATCAAATAATTCACTAGCTTTTTTACCTTTTCGCATTGAAAATAAAGTTTCCAGAGCAACTAATAAACCATCTCCGGTTGTTGCAAACTTTCCAAGAATAATATGTCCTGACTGCTCTCCACCTAAATTAAATTTATATTTCTGCATTTTTTCTTTTACATATCTATCACCAACATTTGTTCTATAAAATTTTATTTTCATTCTTTTAAAATATTTCTCCAATCCATAATTAGACATTAATGTGCCAATCACTCCACCTTTTAACATTTTTTTTCTTTTCCATCTGGTTGCCATCATTGCAATAATTTGGTCACCGTCAATAATTCTACCTTTTTCATCACATAAAATTATTCGATCGGCATCACCATCTAATGAAATACCTAGATTAGCCTTGTATTTCTTAACCGCTGACTGAATTTTGTTGGGATAAGTGGAACCACATTTTTTATTAATATTTAAGCCGTTTGGAGATATTCCAATTGAAATAACTTTGGCGCCTAGAGATTTTAATAATTTAGGCCCAGATTTGTAGCCTGCACCATTTCCACAATCAATGACTATTTTTAAACCATATAATTTAAAATTATTAGGAAAATTGCTCTTTAAAATTTTAATATATTTATCATTGCCATCCTCTAGTCTTTTTACCCTACCTAATATTTCAGGTTTAGAAAGATTCTTAATTATTTTTGAATCAATAAGTTTTTCTATTTTTTTTTCAATTTTATCAGAAAGTTTTAAACCATCAGGTCCAAATAGTTTTAAACCATTATCATAAAAAGGGTTGTGAGAAGCAGTAATCATTATTCCCATGTTAGCTTTCATGGATTTTGTTAGCATTGCAAGACCATTGGTAGGTAAAGGGCCTAAAGTATAAACATGCATTCCCGCTGAAGCCAATCCTGAAACTAATGCTGGTTCTAAAGTGTATCCTGATAATCTTGTATCTTTAGCGATTATTGCGGTTTGTTTAGCTTTTTTTAAATTTTTAAAATAAGTCCCAGCGGCCAATCCAAATTTAAAAAACATTAGACCATTAATATTTCCTTTATTAACAGTTCCTCTAATTCCATCCGTTCCAAAGTACTTCTTAGTCATTAATTAAATTGGAGTATTTTAAAAACTTTAATACTTTGATTAATTTCATTAACATCATGCACTCGATATATTTGAACTCCTTGCAACATTCCAAATAATGCAGAAGAAATAGTTCCTCCTATTCTTTCTGAAGTATCATTAATTCCAGATAAATCTTTAATAAATTTTTTTCTAGAAATTCCAATTAATATAGGAAAACCTAAGCTATGAAAAAGGGAAATATTTGAAATTAAAGTAATATTATGTTTCAAGTTTTTACCAAAACCAATGCCTGGATCAATAATGATATTATTGTGTAAAATTCCTTTATTTCGAATTAATTGTATTTGCTTTTCAAAAAAATCATAAACATCTAAAAGGACATTTTTATATTTGGGATTTTTTTGCATAGTTTCTGGTGTGCCTTGCATGTGATGTATAACAAAAGGAATTTTATAATTTTTTAATATATTTATAGTTTTAGAATCGTGTTTTAAACCTGACACATCGTTAATTATATTTACTCCAAATTTTATTCCTTTTTGCATAATTTCACTTTTTCTTGTATCCAAGGATAATAAGCATTTTTCGTATTTTAATTTTTTTAGAGTTGGTTCAATTCTTTGCCATTCTTTTTTAATTTCAAGTTCTTTTGCTCCTGGCCTAGTTGACTCTCCACCAATATCAATTATTGAACTACCAGATTTAATTAATTGCTTAGCATGCAACAAGCCTAACATTTTATTATTATATTTTCCCCCATCTGAAAAACTATCTGGAGTAAGGTTTAAAACACCCATGATTATTGGAGAATTATTTAAGTTTATTTTAGAAAATTTTTTTCTTTTTGTGATTAATTTTAAATCTTTTTTAATTTTTTTTTGAAAAGATAATGATAGTTTTTTTAATTCTTTTATATGAATTAATCTTTTGTTTTTTCTTGATAAGATTTCTATATGATCAAATGAAATATTTGAATTTCCATTTAAGGGTAATGAATTTTTTTTTCTAACTAATTTTTTTGAATGATTGCCATAATAAAAATTACACGCTCTTGTGTAATATTTTTCCATTATGAATTAGTGTACAATTTTTGGTTTCAATCCAATTGATCCTAGGGCAGAGTCTTGATCGTTGCTCTCAACTTTCACACCTTCTTTATTGTCGGGATAAATGTTTTTATAAATTAAATCATCAATTTCGTTTCCGGTTAATGTCTCATATGTTAAAAGAGCTTTTGCTAACTTATGCAGATCATCTATTTTTTCAGTTAATATTTTCTTTGCTTTTTTATATCCTTCATCTACTATTTTTTTTATTTCAACATCGATTTTTTTAGTAGTATCTTCAGACATTTGTTGGTGTCTTGTTATTGATCTTCCAAGAAAAACTTCCTCTTCATTTTCTCCATACGATAAAGGACCAAGTTCATTGCTCATTCCAAATTTGGTAACCATATCTTTAGCTAATTTTGTAGCCGTTTGAAGGTCCGAAGATGCCCCAGAAGTAACTTTTTCATAACCAAAAATTAATTCCTCTGCAATCCGTCCACCCATTGCTTTCGATATATTTGCTTTTAAATATTCTCTTGTATGAGAATATTTGTCTCTTTCAGGCAAAGTCCAAACCACACCCAAAGCTCTTCCTCTAGGCATAATTGTAGCCTTATGTATAGGGTCTGATGCTTTTTCGTTTAAAGCAACAATAGCATGTCCGCTTTCATGATAAGCTGTTAATTTTTTATCCTCTTCAGTCATAACCATTGATTTTCTTTCAGCGCCCATCATGACCTTATCTTTTGCATCTTCAAATTCATTGCTTGTGACAATTCTTTTATTGTTTCTTGCTGCTAATAGTGCTGCTTCATTAACTAAGTTTGCAAGATCCGCTCCAGAAAATCCGGGCGTTCCTTTGGCTATTGTTTTTAATTTTACATCAGGTCCCATTGAAACTTTTTTAGAATGTATTTTTAATATTTTTTCTCTTCCAAGAATATCAGGCAATGGAACAACTATCTGTCTATCAAATCTGCCAGGTCTTAGTAAGGCTGGATCTAATACATCTGGCCTATTAGTTGATGCAAGTATAATTACACCATCATTTGTCTCGAAACCATCCATTTCTACAAGAATCTGATTAAGCGTTTGTTCTCTTTCATCATTACCTCCGCCTAATCCTGCACCTCTACTTCTGCCTACTGCATCTAATTCGTCAATAAAAATTATACATGGAGAATTTTTTTTTCCCTGTTCAAACATGTCTCTTACTCTTGCTGCTCCAACGCCAACAAACATTTCTACAAAATCCGATCCTGATATTGTAAAGAAAGGAACTCCAGATTCCCCCGCAATTGCTCTTGCTAATAAAGTTTTTCCAGTTCCAGGCAAACCTACAAGCAGTGCACCTCTAGGTATTTTTCCACCAACTCTAATAAATTTTTTAGGACTTTTTAGAAATTCTACAATTTCTTGTACTTCCTCTTTTGCTTCATCAATGCCAGCAACATCATCGAAGGTTACTTTTTTTTTCGCATCATCCATCAGTTTTGCTTTAGATCTTCCAAATCCCATTGCTCCCCCTTTTCCGCCTTGCATCTGTCTCATAAAGAAAATCCAAACTGCAATTAATAAAAGCATTGGGAACCAAGATAGTAATACACCAAAAAGTGATGGCATTTTTTCATCTAGTGGAGCGGCCGAAATACTCACTCCCTTATCAGATAATTTTTCAATTAAATTTGGATAATTTGGTGAATAAGTTGTAAACTTTTCACCATTGGCCATTATGCCTCTTATATTGTTTCCTTGTATTTCTACTTGAATAACCCTTCCATTTTCAACTTCTGATAAAAATTCTGAAAATATAATATTTTGTTTTTTACTTGTAGAACCTTGTGTATTTTTAAACATATTATATAGACCAATAGTTAAAAAAACTATTACAGCCCACATTGCTAAATTTTTGAAATTCATATTAATAAAGTAAGAATTATTATATAATAAACAAGTGCCATTTTGTGGCAATTTTATCTTTTTTTCCTTATTTCCTGATAAATAATTAAAGAATTATTGAGTTTTTCGACTATACATCCTGATAATGTCACTTTGTTAAAGTTTTTTGATTTAATTTTTTCCAATAATTGATTTAAATTTTTGCCTCTTGGGTCATAATATTTTTTTCCAATTATTTTAAGAATATTAGGCAATGATCTAAATACAATCTCGTGTGGTTGCTCAAAAAATTCTTTGTTAAGAATATAGGCAGATTTTTTTTTCAAATAATTTGAATTCAAACTGATATTTTGCTGCACATAATGATTAATAGTAATATTAGAATCGCTTAAATTGTTGATTGTTAATTTTAGTTTTTTTTCATCTAAACCTTCATTTTTTAAACTATTAATTAAATTTCTAATTCTAACTCTTTTAAAATTTATATTCTCGTTTGAAGGGTCTTTAATATAATAATTAAATATCTTCATTGCTATAAATAATAAATCATTTTTGTTTACTTTAATTAATGGTCTTAATATTTTAATTTTATTGTTGTATCTAGTATTGACTTGATTAAAAGAAGTCAAACCTTTCAAACCAGATCCTCTCAATAATCTAATAAAAAAATTTTCATATAAATCATCTAAGTGATGTGCAATTAAAAGATGGTTAAATTTATCTTTTAAAATTTGATTAATTATTAAAGAATATCTTTTTTTTCTTGCTATTGATTGAATATTTGATTTGGGTTTTTTTCCTTTCCAAACTAAATTTTTGCAATCAATATCAAATTTCTTTAATAAATACTTCAATTCAAGGGTTTCTTGAGTCGAATTTTTTCTTAATTTATGATCCAGATGATAATAATTTATTTTTGAGTTGTTTAAAATGGAGAAGCATTTTGCGAGATAAGTTAATGCTAAACTATCTGGTCCACCTGAAACCGCAATCGCAAAACTTTTAATTTTATTATCTAAAAGTAATAGATTTTCAAAATCCTTATAAATTTTACCAATTTTCGGATTCTTTAAATGATTAAGTAGATTTTTATGAATTGTCTTTTTTGCACTCAAACTTTTTTTCTTCATATTTAGCTTTTTGAAGAACAGATTGATTTGCTTTTGGGTAATGTTTTTCAACACCTGTGATCATCAAACAACCTTGATCTTTTTCTCCTATTTGGACTAATGATACTCCAAGTTTTAATAAATTTATAGGAGCCTTTTTATTTTTTGGATATTTTTGATATCCTTCAAGATAGGCTGATGCTGCATCAGTATATAATTGTCTAATTCTAAAAGTTTCTGCATACCAATATTGTGCGTTTCCTGCCAGATCGTGTTCAGAATTTGATAAAACAAATTCTCTAAATGCTCTTTCGGCAGTGTTATAATCACCAACTTTTAGAAAACTGATTGCAAATTCATACTGTTTTTCTGGAGTAGTATCTGGTAATATTTTTTCTTCTGCTTGAAAAGTTTCTGTCACTATAGTTTGTGTTGTATCAATTGATTGTGTTTGTTGTGTCTCAAGTTGAGTTTCAGTGTCTTTATATGAAATAGAACCTAAGTCTTGAGGTTGAGATGAGCCGGGTAGGAATTCTTCTTTATCTTCTTTTGGTAAAGAAGAGACTTGTTGATCTTTATTTACATTAATTGTAGATGCCTGATTTTCTAGTTGCTGAAATCTTACTTGATTATCAGCTTGAAATTTTGTCATTCTCGTTGAAAGCTTGTCTAATTTAAAATTTATTTCTTCAGATTTATTTGTAAGTTCTTGAAACTGCCTTTCAATTTCAGATAACTTTAATAAGTGCCTAGTTAAAACTTCTTCTGAATTTTGATCGAGAGTACTGGATGAAACAGATGGTTGTTCGCTAGCAGAAAAATTATCTGAATAAACAGCTTTTTCTAAAGTTCTTAAATCTTTTTGGATTAACTCTAATAATTCATATATGTTTTGAGTTTCTGAATAAGAGTGTTTCGGTAAAAATATAAAAAATAAAATTCCAAAAATTAATAAAAAGGATCTTTTTATTTTAATCATCAATTTGATTAGTAATTATAATGATGGCAAGAAAAAGACCCTGATACTTGCTTATTAAGTATAATCAGGGTCTTTAAAATAATTTTAGTTAGCTCTAACTGTTACTGATCTTCTGTTTTTTGACCAAGCTAAAGGACTTGAACCTGAGTCAACAGGTCTTTCTTTTCCATAACTAATAACTGAAATCCTGTCTGAAGCAACTCCATAAGTCATTAGATAGTCTTTAGCTGCGTTTGCTCTTCTTTCACCTAACGCTAAGTTATACTCTCTTGTACCTCTTTCATCACAATGACCTTCTAGTACAACAGTTATATCAGAATTTTTTCTCAACCAAGCTGCTTGTTTTCTTAAAGTATCTCTAGAAGCAGTTGTTAAAACTGACTCATTTGTTGCAAAGAATATTCTATCCTTAACACCATCAGCTAGATATTTAACAGAATCAGTTCCTGTGTAAACATCTCCTTGGATTTTCGAATCTATTTTTACTGCTTTTTGTGTTGCACAAGCTGATAAAACTAAGCTTAACAACAAAACTAAAAAAGTATTTCTATAAAACTTGCTTAAAATCATTACTGCTCCTTCAATCTTTGTTATTTGACCTTCGCACACCTAAATAGATCTTTCAAGCTAATAAATCAAGACTATTTCTTAAAAAATTGTTAATTACTCAATAAAGATGACCAAGATGGGTCGGATGCATCAGTTTCTGTCTCAACTAACCTTTCATTATAACCTGTTAAATCTATAGACCATAATGTTGCTGAAAATCCTTCTCCTTGATCACCTGACTTTGTCTCTCTGTAAAAAATTATAACTCGACCATTTGGAGACCATGATGGAGCTTCCTGGTAGTAATTTTCTGTTAGCAATCTCTCACCTTTGCCATCTGTTCTCATTACTCCTATATAAAATTTTCCTCTGTGTAATCTTGTGAATGCAATTAAATCTCCTCTTGGAGACCAAACTGGTGTTCCATATAAACCATTTCCAAAAGAAATTCTTTTTGTTTTAGATCCATCACTTCTCATAACATATATCTGTTGATATCCACTTCTATCAGAATTAAATGTTATATATTTTCCATCTGGTGAATAGGATGGCGATGTATCAATCGATGGATGATTGGTAATTCTCTCAACAATTCTATTTTCAAGATCCATAGTATAAATATCTGAGTTACCGTCTTTTGCAAAACTCATTATAATTTTTTTGCCATCTGGTGAAAATCTTGGTGCAAATGTCATGCCAGGAAAGTCTCCAACAACTTCTTGAATTCCAGTTTCAATATCTAGAATATATACCCTTGGTAAATTTCTAAAGTAAGATAAATAAGTTACTATTTGATTGGTTGGATTAAATCTAGGTGTCAAAACCAATTCTTTTCCTAAAGTTAAATATTTAGTATTAAATCCATCTTGATCCATAATGGCGAGTTTTTTAATTCTTTTTGTTTTAGGTCCTTCTTCTGCAACATAAATAATTCTTGTATCAAAATATCCTTTTTCTCCGGTTAATCTTTCGTAAACTTTGTCAGTAATAATGTGGCCAACTCTTCGCCAGTTTTTTGGAACAGTTGTAAATGCTAATGCTAGCATCTCTTTTCCAGCTAGCACATCCCATAGTCTAAATTCAACTCTTAATTTTTCATCTTGCAAATCAACTTTTCCAGTTAAAAGTGCTTGTGCCTTAATTAAAGCCCAGTCTTCAAACCTAGGTTTAAGGTGAGCAATATCTGGCTTTTGTAAAAAAGCATCCTTGTTTAATGGATTAAATAAACCTGATTTTTTTAAATTATTTTCAATTACTTTTGAAATTTCAGAGCCAAGATCTTCAATTTTTAATTCTTTCTCTAAAGCTGATCTTGATTCTTGATTATAAGATAAAGGTGATACTGCAATAGGCAATGGATTTAAATTTCCTCTAGTAATATCCACTTCAATTAAAGAAAAGGATTTAGTTGGAATAGTTATAAATAATATAAAAATTAAATATTTTATTTTTTTCATTATCCCTCTAACATTTCTCTTGCATCAAAATTTAATTGTAAATCTTTCCATCTTTCATAGCCAGTAGTTGGCACTCTTAGCGGTTGACACAGCTGAATTGCTCTCAGTGCACTTTCTGCTAACACTTTATAAAAACCTTGTCCAGGTTTATTCATTCTTGCATGATCAAGTATTTCTGTTTTAATCACTGATCCATCTGGTTGTAATTTTAATTTGATTTTCACTAATAAATTTTCATTGTATGGTAATCCTAATGGTATACTCCAACAACCAAATATTTGTGCTTTTAAAGCATCTTCTTCACTTAAAGTTAATCCCGATATATTCATATTTTTATCTTGAGATTGGGTAACTCTATTAGTTGTTTTTGTAGTTTCGGCTATTTCTTTTTTGGATTTATCAATTAATGCAGCAATTTTATTTGGATCAATTATTTCTTCTTTTTCAAACTCTGAGACTTGTTTTACTTTTGTATCTTCTTTTGTTGGGTTTTGTTTTTTTTCCTCAGTCATTTTAACTTTTTTTGCTTTTTTTTCAGGTAAAGGAATTGCTTCAGACTTTGCTTCATCTATTTTTTTCATCTTTTGATCCGGGGAGGGAACTGCTTTAGGGTTTTCTTTTTTCACTTTTTTTGGAGGTGCCTGTTCTGAAACCAATGTATCTTTTTCCTTTTTTATTTTTTCTATAATTTTTTTTGCTTTAGGTGCAAAAGGTATATTGGTCTTATCTGTAATTTGAATCAATTCTATAGAAATCAAAGGAGGTAAATCAATGGGTTTTTTGGCTATAAAAGGTAAACTTAATACAGTTAAAATAACTATTACAATATGAAATCCAAAAGAAATAACAAGGCTTCTGTGCACAAATTATCTTTCCTTGTATGGTTCTGATATTAAAGCTACCTTTGTAAAGCCAGAACCAGACAACATGCCCATGATTTCTAGTACTCTTCCATAGTTTATAGTTTTGTCTCCTCTGACATAGATTCTGGTATCAGTTCTATTTTTTGAAACAGCTAATATTTTTGCAATAATTTTATCAAACTCAACTTTTGACTCTTGTATAAAAATTTCCCCTTTAGCATTTATTGTTAGTGTAAGAGGTTCTATATCTTCTGGTAGAGAGTCTGCAGAAGTTTCTGGCAAGTCTACTTGTACGCCAACAGTAAGTAGAGGCGCTGTAACCATAAAAACAATTAATAAAACTAACATTACGTCTACAAATGGAGTTACATTTATCTCACTCATTGGTTCTCTAAGTGAACGTTTCAATTTAAATGTCATTTTTAAATTATTGAAATAAATCTTTTAGAAAAGTTTTCTAATTTTTGTGAATATTTTCTTGAGTCACTGCTAAATTTATTGAAAGCAACTACTGCAGGAATAGCTGCAAGCAATCCAAGAGCCGTGGCAAATAATGCCTCGGCAATACCTGGTGCAACGATAGCTAAACTTGTATTTCTTGAGATTGCAATTTGCTGAAATGAATTCATGATTCCCCAAACAGTTCCAAATAGTCCAATAAATGGTGCTGTCGATCCAACTGTTGCAAGAAAAGTGTAATTTTTATCAATCACGTTCATCTGTTTTTCTATGTTAACTTCTATTACGCTCCCTAATCTTTCTGCTAAATTAGATTTCGATCTTGATTTCATTACAATTTGCATTGATCCTTTAAATAAATCGGCCATTGGATCATCTATATTGGCCGGCAGATTATTATAAAAAGACTCAGCAGATTTTGATTTCCAAAATTTATCTTCAAATTCTTCTGAACTTTTATTTATTTTTTTAAAAAGTCTGTATTTGTCAATTATAATTGCCCATGAATAGATTGATGCCACTATTAGAATGACAATTACAGATTTAACAATAATGTCCGCTCTTAAAAATAAATTAACAATAGAAAAATCTGCACTACTAGCAAAACCTACTGCTTGTGATGTGATATCGGCTTCCATTTTGAAAGGTTTCACACTAAAATGTGTCATCAATTTGACTTAAAAAATAAAGTTTATTCTACTTTTTGATAGGTATTGTGAAAAAAACTAGCAATTAAAATTGCATCTGCTTTGTTTGAGTCTTTTTTTTTGGATAATTTTGAAGAAATATAAGGAAAAATTTGAATTGCCTTAGCTCTACTGGCATCCTTTTCACATTTAATTAAACTATAATATTTCTTCCACTTAACAGGCCTTACAAAGTGCATGGATAATTGCATTGCAGAACATATTCCCTTGATCACACCAAAGGATTGACCAAAGTTAAACATGCTTGTTACCCCTTGACCTGGCATTGCAGAAACTTGCTCCATTACAATCAAAACTTCTTTTTTCGGAATATTTTTAATTCTAACTGAAATTTCATTGAAAATTTGAGAGCCATTTATTTGTCTTTTATTTTTTTTTCCGTCAGCCATATTGGGCATTTCAATAATATCTTTGACTTCACCATCTTCGAAAAAGCAAATTGCTCCTGTAATTCCTGGATCTATACCTATTATTAACATTTAATAAAATTAAAATTTAAGATTTGTATAAATATTTTGTACATCATCATCATCTTCTAATATTTCTAAAAATTTAACCACATCATCTTTTTCTTCTTTCGAAATTTCTATATTATTAATTGGTATCCATTCGATATCTGTAGATAAAAAGTTATTAATATTTTTTTCTAGTTTTTTTTTGACATTGTATATCTCTCTCTTATCACAATGTATTTTATGATAATCTCCATTTGAAAAACACTCATCAGCTCCTGCTTCAATTACTAATTCAAATATTTTATCATCAGAAATTTCTGATTTATCAATTTTAATTACTCCCAATTGTTGAAAATTGTGTGAAACTGATCCTTGTGTCGCTAAGCTTCCTCCATTTTTTTGAAAAAGAGTTCGAATATTTGAAGCTGTTCTATTTTTATTATCTGTGAGTGTTTCAATTATCACTGAAATTTTATTTGGACCAAAACCTTCGTATCTTATGCTTTCAAAATTAGAATCAGCGTTTACTTCAGATTTGTCTATCGCTCTTTCTATGTTTTCTTTTGGCATATTCTCTGATCTTGCTGATTGGATTGCCAATCTTAATCTAGCATTCATATCTGGATCTTTATCGCCCAACTTAGCAGCAACTGTAATTTCTCTTGAAAGTTTTGAAAAAATTTTTGAGCGTTGTTTGTCTGCTCTACCTTTTTTATGTTTGATGCCTGCCCAATGAGAATGTCCCGCCATGATTTAATTAATATTTTTTAACTCTCCTCCATAAATAAAATGTTCAATATTTTGTGCCAAGCCAGTTTCTTGATTCCCATCTACTATAATTCCACACAAACTAGCCTCTCCTTCTGCAGGAAAATGTTTTTTTGCTTCTTTTTTCATAAAACGATTTAATGAATTTTCTTTATTCATGCCAATTACCGAATTGTAATCGCCACACATTCCTGCATCTGTTTGGTATGCTGTTCCAGATTTTAAAATTCTTGCATCATTAGTAGGTACATGCGTATGAGTTCCAACTACCAAAGTTGCTTTACCATCAAAAAAATGTCCCATTGCCATTTTTTCACTAGTAATTTCTCCATGAAAATCTACTACAAGAAAATCATAATTATTTTTCAAAGCATTTTTTTTAATGAAATTAGTCGCTGCTTCAAATACATCATCACATTTTTTCATAAAAATATTTCCCATAAGATTTAAGACTCCAATTTTAAATCCATTTTTTGAATTATAAACACCAAAACCTTTTCCTGGAGAATTAGAAACTAAATTTTCAGGTCTTAAAAGTCTTTCTTCTCTTTCAATATGTTTAACGATTTCTTTTTGATCCCAAACATGATTTCCAGTTGTAATTACATCAACACCACAATTAAATAAATTTTTAGCGATCTCCTCAGTAATACCAACGCCCTGGTCAGCCGCATTTTCCCCATTAACCACAACAAAATCGATTTTCTTCTCTTTAATTATATTTGGTAAATGTTTTTTAATGGCAGTACATCCAGATTGGCCAACAATATCTCCTAAAAAAAAAATTCTCATTTTAAAATATATTTTTCAGTAACTATTATATCTAACTTCTTATCATATTTATTATTTGGAACTCTGCTTATTTTTTGGCAAGAGAGCGCAAGTCCAATAGTTAAAAAACTCTTTTTTTTTAATAATTTTTCAATGTATTTATCATAAAAACCACCTCCATAACCTAATCTAAAAAGTCTTTTATCAAAAGCAACAAGGGGGACCAATATAATATCTGGACAAACCAATTTTGTTTGTTCGGGTTCAGGAATTCCATATATATTTAAATTTAAATTGTCTCTAAATGACCATCTATAGAAATCCATTTCATTATTTTTTTTAATTACAGGCAAAGAAGTTTTAAAATTTTTTTTTTCTAATTCTTTAAGAATACCTAAATCGTCTATTTCATAATTTACAGGATAATAACCACCTATAGATTTATTTTTTAAATTATTTTTCTTTAAAATATTGTATATAGCTGAAAATTGTAATTGAATATTTTTACTATTTTTTAATTTTCTTAAATTAAGAATTTTTTTTCTTATATTAGACTTTAACACAAAATTTATTGTATAGGATTATTAGGACTAGCTTTTTTGAGAAAATCATCAATTTGATCAGCTGCATGATCAATAATTCTTTCATAATCTTCTTTGCTCTGTTCAATTTCATTTTTTAATTGCAACTGTTCATCACTTAGTCTTTTGATTTCTCGTTCTTTATTTTCTTTATATTCATATACTAATGATTTCAGTTCTTTAAATTTATCAGTTAAATTTTTAAGTTCCGTACTTTTTTGATCAATTTTTTTTTTTGTTTCAAAGTATTCATCCATGATAGTAATGGATGTAATCAAAAGAAGCTTGCTCTCTCCAATATTTCCTAGGGAAGATTTTAAATTATTAAATTTTTCATTCAAATGTACTGAAAGTTCTTCTAAGTGTTCTTCTTGGCCACTATCGCATGATAAAAGAAATTCTTTACCGTTAAACTTTATATTTACATTTGCCATTTATCTACTTCTTCTAATAAAGTATCTGTTTCTTGATTTAATTCATCTATTTTTTCTGAAAACTCCAATTCTTTTTTATTTTCTATTACCCTTCGCTTATTTAATTCTTCCAACTTTACTTTGAGTTGATGATGTTCTTTCAGAAGATTCTTATATCTTGTTTCTAAATCTTTTTTTTCAATTTCTAATTGATTTTTTTGATAATCAAGATTAGCTATTGTCTCCCTTAAATCTGGGGTTTGAGGGTTTAAAAGATTGAGTTTTTCTAAAACCTCATTTAGTTTTTTTTCTTTTTCATAAAGAGTTTTCATATATATATTATTATAATATTAAATTGAGTCATCTAAGTCTAGATAGGATATTTTTTTGAATAAGCTAAATAAAGATTTATCAAATGCAATCAGATTTTTATCAATTGATGCTGTGGAAAAAGCTAATTCAGGACATCCTGGATTGCCTATGGGCATGGCAGACGTTGCCACGATTTTGTTTAAACATTTTTTGAGGTTTAGTCCAAAAAATCCAAATTGGTTTAATAGAGATAGATTCGTTCTTTCTGCAGGTCATGGCTCTATGCTTCTATATTCTTTACTATATCTTACGGGGTACAAAAGTATTTCTTTAAATGATATTAAAAATTTTAGACAATTAAACTCCATATGTGCCGGTCATCCAGAATATTGTCCCAATTCTGGAATAGAAACAACTACAGGACCTCTAGGCCAAGGTATAGCAAATGCTGTTGGTTTTGCTATTGCTGAAGAGATACTAAAAAAAGAATTTGGTAAAAAAATAATAAATCACAAAACTTATGTTTTGGCTGGTGATGGTTGTTTAATGGAAGGAATAAGTCATGAAGCTTTAAGTTTAGCTGGTCACTTAAAACTAAAAAATTTAATTTTGCTATTTGATAATAATTCAATTTCAATAGACGGGCCTACAAGTTTATCAGTATCTGATAATTTTAAAAAAAGATTTAATAGTTACGGATGGGAGTTTATTGAAATTGATGGTCATAATGAAAAACAAATTTTTAAAGCTCTAAAAAAAGCTCAAAAATCAATACTTCCCTCAGCAATTTCATGTAAAACAATTATTGGATATGGTGCCCCAAATAAATCTGGAACTGCTTCTGCTCATGGAAGTCCTTTAGGCAAAGATGAAATAAGTTTAGTTAGAAAAAAATTAAAATGGAAATATGAACCTTTTGTAATACCAGCAGAAATATTAAATGAGTGGAGAAATATTGGTAAACGTGGAGAGAAAGAATTTGAAAATTGGTCTAAATATAACAGAACAAAAACTCCTTCCAGTCTAAAATTAAATCAAATTATTGAAAAAGGTAAAAAGTCTTTATCAAAAAAATTAGAGCCAATGGCTACTAGAAAATCTTCAGAATTATTTCTTAAAACACTTCGATCTCATAATTTTTTATGGAAACATTTAATTGGAGGATCTGCAGATCTTACAGGTTCAAACAATACAAAAACTGAATATCATAAAATAATTCGGCCAGGAAATTTTAAAGGAAATTATATTCACTATGGAGTTAGAGAACACGCAATGTGTGGTATTATGAATGGACTAGCTTTACACTCTGATCTTATTCCTTATGGTGGAACTTTTTTAATATTTAGTGATTACTGTAAACCAGCTATTAGATTAGCGGCTATAATGAAGCAAAGAGTGATATATGTTATGACACATGACTCAATAGGTCTAGGAGAAGATGGACCAACGCATCAACCCATTGAACAACTTTCAAGTTTAAGATCTATTCCTAACTTAAATGTTTTTAGACCCGCTGATACAATAGAGACTTTTGAGTGTTGGCAGCTTGCTTTAGAAAATAAAAATACTCCTAGTATTCTGACATTGACAAGACAAAAAATTGATCCTGTTAGAAAAGAATTTTTTAAAGAAAACAAGTGCTCTTATGGAGCATACGAAATATTGAGAACAAATAATGATGTAGATTTAACTATATTTGCAAGTGGATCTGAGCTAAATTTGGCAGTTGAAGTTAGTCATAAATTAGCCACAGAAAATATCTATTCAAAAGTTATATCCGTGCCTTGCGATGAATTATTAAACAAACAATCTGTTGATTATAAACAAAAAATTTTAAATGAAACAGAATATAAAATTTCTATTGAGGCCGGTTCAATCGATTGGTGGAAGAAGTATATTGGTGAAAAAGGATTAAGTTTTGGAATAGAAGATTTTGGAAAAAGTGCACCATACAAAGATATATTTAAGCATTTTAGTTTAACAAGTGAAAGTATAATCAAAAAAGTGAAAGAAATGATAAATAAATAAATATGAGTATAAAAATTGGAATTAATGGTTTGGGTAGAATAGGAAGAATGATCATTAGATCATTAATTGAAAATAATAATAAAAAAATAGAAATTAAACACGTCAATAGCAGATCAAATACAGAAGTTGTGTCCTCTTTATTAAAGTACGACTCTATTCATGGAAAATTTAATTGTGAAATTAAACATAAAGATAATCATTTAATTATAAATGGAAAGAAGATTACTTTTTCACAATATTCAAATTTAAATGAAATAAAATGGAAGAATTTTGGTGTAGATTATGTTTTAGAATGCACAGGAAAATTTAATTCAAAAGAAAAGTTAATTTCTCACATAAAAAATGGCGCAAAAAAAGTTATTGTTTCAACACCCTGTAAAAATGCTGACAAAACCATCGTCTATGGTGTAAACCACAAATCTATAAACAAGAATGATTTGGTAATTTCAGCAGCCTCTTGCACTACAAATTGTCTTGCTCCTGTAGCCAATGTAATAAATGAAGTGTTTAAAATAGAAAAAGGTTTTATGACAACTATTCATTCTTACACTGCTGACCAAAGATTATTAGACAATTCTCATAAAGATCCAAGACGAGCAAGATCTGCGGGACAATCTATTATACCAACTTCTACAGGTGCTTCAAAAGCTCTTGGTGAAATTATACCGGAACTAAAAGGAAAGCTAGAAGGTTTAGCAATAAGGGTACCAACCCCAAATGTTTCATTGGTAGATTTAGTGTTTAATTCAAAAGGCAAATTGTCTGTAAAAAAAATTAACGACTCTTTTATAAGAGCTTCAAAAAAAGAATTGAAAAATGTCCTTGAAACAACAGAAGAAAAGCTTGTTTCAATTGATTTCAACCACAATCCCAATTCTGCCATCGTGGATTTATCTTTAACTAATGTTGTTGGGAATAATATGGGTAAAGTTTCTGCGTGGTATGATAATGAATGGGGATTTGCATCAAGAATGTGTGATTTAGCAGAATATATTCATAAAATTTAATTTTTAATGAATAATATTTTAGATCAAAACTTAGTACTTAAAGATAAAAAAGTATTACTGAGAGTTGATTTGAATGTTCCAATGAAAAATAGAGCCATAACTGAAACCTCTAGAATAGAAAAAATAATACCTACAATAAAACTATTAATAGAAAAACAGACAAAAATAATAGTTTTATCTCATATTGGCAGACCAAAAGGAAAGATTGTTGAAGAAATGTCTTTGGAACCTATTTCAAAAAAATTAGCTTTTTTATTAAATAAAGAAGTTTTGTTTAACAAAAATATAATAAACGAAAACACTCTTTCTGAAGTAAACAAAATTCCAAGTGGCTCTATAATGATGTTAGAAAATATTCGCTTTAACGAAGGAGAAGAATCAAATGACAGTAAATTTTCAAAAAAACTATCAAATTTGGGAGATATATATGTCAACGATGCTTTTTCTTGCTCTCACAGAGCTCACGCTTCTATTGAAGGAATTACAAAATATATTCCTTCATATTTTGGCTTACAAATTACCGAAGAAATTAATGCACTGAAAAAAATAACTTCTGAAATAAAAAGACCAGTTACACTTATCATCGGTGGTTCAAAAATTTCTACAAAAATTAAAATTATTAATAATTTAATAAAAAAATTTAATAATATAATTATTGTCGGTGGTATGGCCAACACAATGTTAAAACATACAGGTTCAAAAGTAGGAAAATCAATATGTGAAAATGATTGTGCGGCTTTAATAAAAGAAATTTTAGAAAATTCTAATAAATATAATTGTAAAATTACATGCCCCGTAGATGTTGTGGTATCAAAAAACCTTGAAGATATGGGAAAAAATAAAGATATAAAGGAAATAGATGACGATGAAATGATATTGGATATTGGACCAAAAACAATTTCTTCTATCAAAAAAATAATTAATGATTCAAATACAGTATTATGGAATGGTCCAGCTGGATATTTTGAAAATTTAAATTTTCAAAATGGCACCAAACAAATCCTAGAAATAATTTCACAAAAAACAAAAAATGATAAAATTTTTTCTGTAGCAGGTGGAGGAGAAACAGTTGCTGCAATAAATAAATTTAAAAAATTGGATTCATTTACATTTGTTTCAACCGCTGGTGGAGCTTTTTTAGAACACCTTGAAGGAAAAACTCTACCTGGTATAAAAGCATTAAATCGAAATGTCTGAATTAAACAATATTGCTTTAAAAATAATTGGTAACGGGAAAGGAATTCTGGCTGCAGATGAAAGTAACGGAACAATGACTAAAAGACTACAAGGCGTGAATGTAGAATCTAATTCTGAAAATAGATTAAAGTTTAGACATACGCTTTTCTCTTCTAAAAGTATGAAAACATGTATAGGCGGCGTAATACTGTACGACGAAACAATTAAACAAGAATTTAGTTCTAAAAAGATTCCTGAGCTAATTTCTGACACAGGCGCGGTACCAGGAATTAAAGTGGATACTGGAGCAAAAACTTTGGCAAATTCATCTGAAGAAAAAATTACAGAAGGGCTAGATGGTTTAAGAGATAGACTAAAAGACTATTATAAACTTGGTGCAAGATTTGCAAAGTGGAGAGGTGTATACATAATTTCAAATAGCTACCCAAGTAAAATTGCAATTTCAGCAAACGCACATGCATTGGCTAGATATTCTGCTTTAGTGCAAGAAGCTGGTATGGTTCCAATAGTAGAACCAGAGGTTTTGATGGACGGTAATCATTCTGCGGAAATTTGCCTAACAAAAACTTCTGAAGTAATAAAAAAATGTTTCGAAGAACTAATATTACAAAAAGTAGATTTAAAAGGAGTAATATTAAAACCAAACATGATATTGCCTGGTTCAAAATCTGAAAAAAAAATTTCAAGTGACGAAATCGCTGAACTTACACTTAAATGTTTAATCGAAAACGTCCCAAGTGAAGTACCTGGAATTGCTTTTTTATCTGGAGGACAAACTGAAATTGAAGCAACTAAAAATCTTAATGCAATTAATAAACAAAATAAATCAAGTTTTATAATAACTTACTCCTACGGTAGAGCTCTCCAACAAAGTGCATTAAAACACTGGTCAAACAATACAAGCGATATTAATGGCACTCAAAGAATCTTTGATCATAGAGCTAATATGTGCTCTTTAGCAGCACGGGGCAAATGGACAGAGCAGCTTGAACAGATTTAAAAATAGTAAAAAATTTATTTATATAATTTCACCAAACACAATAAAAAATGATTCTTTTTATAAAGATTTAGAACTTATATTTAAAACTAGAAAAGTTGCGTATTTTCAATTGAGACTTAAAAAAGATAATGAAAGCAACATTATTTATATTGGTAAAAAAATAAAAAAATTATGTAATAAATTTAATGTAAAATTATTAATAAACGATAGTCCAATTCTAGCAAAAAAGATTAGGGCAGATGGCTGTCATTTGGGTCAGAATGATATGAGCATACATAAAGCTAGAAAAATATTAAAAAATAAAATTATTGGTTTAACTTGTCATAATTCTAAAAGTTTAGTTTTAAAAGCAATAACAGGAGGAGCTGATTACATTGCCCTTGGAGCCTTTTTTTTTACAAAAACAAAAAAAGTGAAGTACAAAGCAGATATTAATATATTAAGATATGCAAAGAATATAACAAATATTCCTATTGTTGCTATCGGTGGAATTAAATTAAGTAATTATAAAAAACTTTTGTTGAATAAAGCAAACTTTTTAGCTATTTCAAGCTACATTTGGAATAATAAAAAACTTAAACCTGAAGAAGCAATAAAAAGATTAAAATGAAAATATCTGGCAATGAAATAAAACCTGGTATGCTAATCGAGCATAAAAATGACTTATGGAAAGTTTTAAAAACTCAACATGTTAAACCTGGTAAAGGTGGTGCATTTAATCAAGTCGAAATGAAGAGTGTTAACAAAAGTACTAAATTAAATGAAAGATTTAGGTCGAGCGATACAATTGAAAAGGCATCTGTAGATGAAATAAATTTTAACTATTTATATGAAGATGACTTAGAATATTATTTTATCGATCAGAAAACATTTGAACAAATTAATATTAAAAAAGATCTTGTTGGAGAAAAAGGGAAGTTATTAACTGAAAATTTAGAAGTAAAAATAAGTTTTTATAATGAAAAACCCATTTCCATTGAGTTACCTAATCAAATAAATTGTAAAATAGAAACCACAGATGTTGCTCTTAAGGGTCAAACTGTATCTTCATCTTATAAACCAGCAACTTTAGATAATGGAATAAAAATTCAAGTTCCACCTTTTATAGAAAGTGGAGATGAAATAGTTGTTGATACAAGAACAATAGAATATGTAAAAAAAATCTAAATCAATGAATTCTATATCAGCTAATTTAAATATTATGATTAAGGCCTCTGAAAAAGCCTCTAAGGTTTTAATTAGAGATTTTGGGGAAGTTGAAAAATTACAAGTTTCAATTAAAGGCCCATCTGACTTTGTGTCTAATGCTGATAAAAAATCTGAAAAGATTATTATTGAAGAATTATCAAAATCTAGAAAAAAATATTCTATTCTTAGTGAAGAAGTTGGTAAAATTAATAATTCTGATACTGACAATATGTGGATTATTGATCCTATTGATGGAACTACAAATTTCTTACATGGAATACCGCACTTTGCAATTTCAATTGCCTTAAAATCAAAAAATGAAATTATTTCAGGATTGATATTTGATCCAATAAAAAATGAAATGTTTTATGCGGAAAAAAATAATGGTGCATATTTTAACAATCTTAGAATTAAAGTTTCTAAAAAAAAAAAGATTGAAAATTGTCTTTTCGCAACTGGAGGAAAAGAAGAAATAAAATCAAATTTAAATACTAGAAAATCTGGAAGTGCTGCACTTGATATGGCTTATGTGGCCGCAGGAAGATATGATGGTTACTTTCAAGATCACTTACATTTATGGGATATCGCAGCAGGTATTATCTTGGTTAAGGAAGCTGGTGGCAGAATTAATGATATAGATTTTTCAAATATAGAAGAAATCAAAATTAAAGCTGCAAGCAATACAATTTATGAAAAAATGCTTGAAAAACTTAATAACTTTTAATTGTTTTTAAAAATTCTTTTGTTATAAGTCCAGCTATGAAAAAGAATATACATCCAGACTATCACAAAATTAAAGTTGAAATGACTGATGGTACACAATTTGAAACAAAATCAACTTGGGGAACTGAGGGAGAAGTACTTAAACTTGAGATAGATCCAAAATCTCACTCTGCATGGACTGGTGGTAAACAAAAAATTCTTGACAAAGGAAGAGTTAGTAAATTTAACAAAAAATTCCAAAATTTTAGATCTGAGAAAAAAAAATAATGTCTAACGCACCTTTAATGCCAATGGCTACGGCTGTTTGGTTAGTTGAAAATACGACTTTAACATTCAAACAAATAGCCGATTTTTGTAATCTACACGAAGTTGAGGTTCAAGGAATAGCTGATGGAGAAGTTGCTAAAGGTATAGTGGGTTATAACCCAATTAATTCTGGTCAATTAACTAGAGAGGAAATTGAGTTATCATCAAAAGATCAGAATAGAACACTAAAAATTAATACTTACAATGTTGAAGTATCTGATAGTGAAAAAAAAATAAAAAAATATGTTCCTTTGTCAAAAAGACAGGATAAACCTGACTCTGCCTTATGGTTAATAAAACAACATTCTATTCTAAAAGACTCTCAAATTGCTAAATTAGTAGGAATTACAAAAAATTCGGTTTCTGCAATAAGAAATAAAAGCTACTGGAATTTTAATAATTTAAATCCAAAAGATCCTGTTGCAATGGATCTTTTTTCGCAAAAAGAATTAGTTGAAGCAATTGAAAAAGCTGAGAGAAGAATAAAAAAAGAAAAAAAGGAGAAAGAAAAATTAAAATTAACTACTTGATACTTATGGATAATAATAGACAACAATCTTTTAAAGTGTTAATTAATCATCTTTTTGGAGGTTCTTATTAAAATAGAAGTTAAAGATAACAATGTAGAGCAAGCAATGAGGATTTTAAAGAGAAAACTTCAGAGAGATGGTTTTTTTAAAATAATAAAATTAAAAAATACTTACGAAAAACCATCAGAGAAAAAAAAAAGAATTCTTCAAGAGAATATAAAGAGAGTAAAGAAGTTAAATAAACTCAAAAATAGAATTTAGTATACCGCGGGGTGGAGCAGCCTGGTAGCTCGCAAGGCTCATAACCTTGAGGTCGACGGTTCAAATCCGTCCCCCGCAACCAAAATATTAAATTTTAAACCTTGACTTTTTACTATCTATTAAAAAACCTCTAACAGTTTCTTTTGTTAATTGATCAAAAGATTTTCCAAATTTTTCTATTTTTTCAATTATACCTGGGGGAATAGTTATTACATGACAGCCTAATTGTTTAGCTTGAATATAATTATATGGCTCTCTTACGCTTGCCCACAATATTTCGACATTTCTATACTTTTTTGAAATTTTAATAATTTTAATAAATTCAGGAACTGGATCTTTTCCTGTATCACTCGCTCTTCCGGCAAATATTGAAATGATTACTTTTGATCTTTTGTTAATTGATTTTAATATTTTTTTTACTTGCTGAGAGCTATACACTGCCGTGATATTTAGTTTGATTTTTTGATGATTAAGTTCTCTTATAACTTTTCCCATAAACAAACCTTTGGAGTTTATTATCGGTATTTTTACATAAATATTTTTCCCCCAATTATTTATCTTTAAAGCTTGTTTTTTCATATTAGAATAATCATCTGCAAATACTTCTAGTGAAACAGGTTTTTTATTGGAAATTTGCAGTATTTTTTTTGCATATGATTTATAATCATTGGCCCCAGCCTTTCTCATTAGGCTAGGATTTGTAGTAAAACCTTTAACAATTTTTTTTTTGTTAAATTTTTTTATTTGTTTAATTTCAGCAATATCACAAAAAATTTTTATATTCTTAGTCATTTTAAAGATTTTTAATTATATCTTCTGTCATTTTTTTTGCATCTGCAAATAACATTAAAGTATTATCTCTATAAAACAGCTCATTATCAATTCCCGCATATCCTGGAGACAAGCTTCTTTTTGCAAATAAGACAGATTTTGATTTTTCTACATCTAATACTGGCATACCATAAATTGGACTTTGTGGATCTGTTTTTGCAATTGGATTTGTTACGTCATTGGCACCAATAACAAATACTACATCGCAATTTGCAAAATCATTATTAATCTCTTCCAGTTCGAAAACTTCATCGTATGGTACATTTGCTTCTGCAAGTAATACATTCATATGCCCTGGCATTCTTCCTGCAACAGGATGAATTGCATAAGCCACTTTTATTCCATTATTTTTTAATGTATCCACCATTTCCTTCAATGAGTGTTGGGCCTGAGCTACGGCCATTCCATAGCCCGGAACAATTATAATTGAAGAAGCATTTTTCATCAAAAATGCCGCGTCTTCAGCATTACCACTTTTGACAGGTCTTTGCTCTGAATTTTTTGTATCTAGTGTTTTATCGGCACCTCCCCATCCTCCAAGTATTACATTAAAAAACGATCGGTTCATTCCTTTGCACATAATATATGAAAGTATTGCTCCAGATGAACCCACTAATGCTCCAGTAATTATTAGAGCGGTATTTTCTAAAGTAAAACCAATTCCAGCTGCAGCCCAACCTGAGTAAGAATTTAACATTGAAATTACTACAGGCATATCAGCCCCTCCGATAGGAATGATTAATAATAATCCAATTAAAAAAGATAATAAAATAATTAACCAAAACAAATTTGGTAATTGGGTAACACATAAATAATAAATTAGTACGATTATAGAAATGCCAATTAAAGCGTTTATAAAATGTTGTCCTTTAAATGTGATTGGAGATCCTGACATTATTCCCTGTAATTTTAAAAAAGCGATAACAGAACCTGAAAATGTAATTGCTCCAATCGATGCACCAATTGACATCTCTATTAAACTTACAATTTTTATATTTCCAGGCATTCCAAGATTAAATACTTCTGGTTTTAAGAAAGCTGAAATAGCTACAAATACTGCAGCAAGACCAACTAAGCTGTGAAATCCTGCTACTAGTTCTGGCATTGCTGTCATTGGAATTTTAAATGCAATAAATGCTCCAATAGCACCACCTAATAGTAAAAACATTAAAACATATATTAATCCCGTTGAAAAATTTCCTACAGATAAAATAGTCACTACAATTGCAATTATCATTCCAATAATTCCAAATACATTTCCTTGTCTTGATGTTTTTGGTGAAGAAAGACCCTTTAGGGCTAGTATAAATAAGACGCCAGAGATTAAATAAAATATTGCGGATAAATTTGCTGACATATTTACTTGTCTTTCTTTTTCTTTTTGTACATTTGCAGCATTCTTTGTGTAACTAAAAAACCCCCAAAAATATTAATTGCTGCCAATATAATTGCAATTAATCCAAGTATGTTTGATAGATTAAATAAATTTTCATTGTTTCCAGATAATGATGCCACAATAGCTCCAACTATAATTACAGATGAAATAGCATTAGTGACTGACATTAACGGAGTGTGTAAGGATGGAGTTACGCTCCATACAACATAATATCCAATAAATATCGACAATATAAAAATACTAAATCTAAATATAAAAGGATCTATTTCCATAATTTATTTTATTAAAGTTTTTGATATTATTTCATCTTCCAAATTAATATTAATTTTTTTATTTTCTCTATCATAAAGATTCATTACAAAATTAAATAAATTTCTTGCATACAAATTTGATGATGAAACGGGTAGTTTGTTTAGAATATTTGTTTCCCCTATAATTTTAATACCATTTTTTTCTATAATTTTATTTGTCTCAGTGAAAGCACAATTGCCTCCTTGAGCAGCTGCAAGATCATAAATTACGGAACCAGGTTGCATATTATTAACCATATTTTCTTTAATTATTATTGGAGCTTTTTTTCCTGGTATTAAGGCAGTACAAATTACTACATCAGTTTTTTTTAGAGTTTCGCTTAAAAGCTTTTCCTGTTCAAATTTAAATTCATCTGAAGTTTCTTTTGCATATCCTCTCTTGGTTTCTAAATTTTCAGATCCTTCGACCATTAAAAATTTGCCGCCTAGACTCTCTACCTGTTCTTTTGCAATTAATCTCACATCTGTTGCAAAAACAATTGCACCCATTCTTTTTGCAGTAGCTATTGCTTGCAAACCAGCAACTCCAGCTCCAATGACTAATACTTTCGCAGCTGGAATTGTGCCAGCAGCAGTCATCATCATTGGTATTGCTTTCTCAAATAAAGTAAATGAATCTAAAACTGCTTTATATCCTGCCAGATTAGCTTGTGAGGAAAGTATGTCCATAGATTGAGCTCTTGTTATTCTAGGAAGCAACTCTAGTGAAAAAACATTAACATTTTTTTTAGCCAAAGATTCTATTTTCGCTTTATTATTATAGGGATCAAATATTCCAATTAAAGATTGCTGCTCATTTAAATAAGCAATAGATTCATCATTTAATAAATTTAATTGAAGTATTAAATCAGAGTTATTAATTAAATCTTTCTCGTTATTTATTATTTTAACACCAATTTTTGAATACAAGCCGTCTTTAAATCCTAAGTGAGAACTGTAATTTTGTGATAAAAAAACTTCAAAACCTAAAGAAATATATTTTTTTGCAACTTCTGGAGTAATCGCTATTCTTTTTTCAATATTTTTGTTTTCAGAGATTGATCCAATTTTCATAGTAAAATTGTTGTATGAATCTACTTGATTTCATTTTATGGGTAAAAATTTCCATAAAATTATTTTTGTCTTGCTTTAAATTTGGGATTTTTTTTATTAATTATGTAAACCCTTCCCCTTCTTCTTACAAGTTTTGAGTTAAGATCCCTTTTTTTTAATGATTTTAGTGAGCTAGCAATTTTCATAAGATTTTTTTTAGCCTGGCAATGACCTACTCTTCCGTGTCTTAAGACAAAGTACCATCGGCGCTGAAAGGCTTGACTTCCGAGTTCGGTATGGGATCGGGTATTGCCCTTTCGCAATAATCACCAGGCACGAAGTTTATATATAAAAAAAAATTATTGTAAACACTCAAATGTCTTTTTTTTTACAGTTTTTTATGAAGTTTTGAATATAACCTTTAA
>Ga0208113_1000066_pt1 | contig 47408 bp, 49 predicted proteins | sample Knorr_S7_td_NADW_FD_185598 | JGI IMG/M metagenome (GOLD analysis project Ga0208113, IMG submission 185598) | Marine microbial communities from Southern Atlantic Ocean transect - Knorr_S7_td_NADW_ad_2505m_LV_A (SPAdes) (version 2) | ecosystem: Environmental > Aquatic > Marine > Oceanic | place...
TGTTATCCGAAAAAGATACCAGTAATAGGTCATTTACAATTTCATAATTCTTAATTACTATTTCTGTAGACACCATTGTTTACCCTAAAACACGAAGTTAAATTTGCAGGCCTTTGGTTGCATGGGACAACCTTTAAAGGGCGATTAGCTCAGTTGGTTAGAGCGCTACGTTCACATCGTAGAAGTCGGGGGTTCAAATCCCTCATCGCCCACTGTGAATTTGAGTATTTCAAAATACAGCCTGATTATACTGCTGATTCTTTCGCCTTTGTTTGGACAAAAAACTCGTCCCAGGGACATGGGTCTAGAGATCGGCCTATTCAAAACTGGGAAATGGAACGCAATCACTGATGTTAAAGGAGTTCTTGTTGGCCATGAAACCTTGATTCTTGGTGATAGTGTCCGGACAGGCGTTACTATCATTAAACCCCATGGAGGAAATCTTTTTGAAGAAAAAGTGATGGGTGCCGTTTATGTCACCAATGGATTTGGTAAAGCTCTGGGATTTACCCAGGTTGAAGAACTGGGTACCATCGAAACACCAATAGGATTAACAAATACCTTAAATATTTTTTTAGTCGCTAATGCAATTGTGGATTATATGATTTTGGGGAACCCTAATATCCGATCTGTCAATCCTGTAGTGGGTGAGACCAACGATGGCGGGTTGAATGATATTCGAGGAAGACATATAAAAAAAGAACATGTTTTTACCGCTATTAACAATGCAATATCTGGCCCTGTAATGGAAGGAGCGGTGGGTGCTGGGGCTGGAACCCGAGCCCTTGGTTTTAAAGGCGGAATTGGTACTTCCTCAAGGATTTTACCGCCGGAAGCGGGCGGATATACGGTAGGTGTTATAGTTCAAACAAATTTTGGGGGGTCGCTTATGATAAATGGCGCACCGATTGGGCGGGAACTAAAAAAATCTCCTTTCTCTTCCAGCATTCCTTACGATGAAGATGAAGGTTCATGTATGATCGTGATTGCCACTGATGCCCCTTTATCTAATCGCAATCTAAAACGGATAGCCAAACGAGTGAATCACGCCTTTGGTCGGGTTGGCGCCTATTCATCTAATGGCAGCGGTGATTATGCCATTATTTTTTCTACCTTTAAATCAACTGAATCAGATGAATTAACTGTAGATCGGACAGAATTAAAAAACCGTGCTATGAATGGCTTATTTATGGCCACAGTGGAAGCTACTGAGGAAGCGATTATCAACTCACTTTTCATGGCAGAAACAGTTTCCAGTAAATACGGTACCAGCGAAGCGCTCCCGGTTGAGGAAACAATGAAAATATTAAAAAAATACAAAGCATTAAACTGGAATAAAAAACTATATCCATGGAAACGATGAAAGTCACAGTAAACGAATTTGTCCGCCGACAAACTAAGGGAACGGGAAAAACTTATTCAGATTCTCTGACCTTTGAAGAAGTCGCTCAGGATGCTGAAAAACAAATGGCCAATGGACATTTCAAAGAAGGATACCGAGATGGTGTCCGAATTGTAGAAGGAAGTGATGAATTAGTACATCAATTCGTGTGTCCTTTTGTAAAACTAGAGGAGAATATTGAATTGGCCTCCAAATTAGTTCAACGACGTTCAAATGAAGAGTTTTATATTCAAACTCGGGCGAAATCTGGCACACCTTTAAAAGCTGGGCGCATTGAATATATTTTATACTGCCATGATGTATTGGCGGAAAATGATGAAAATTCTACCGATGCCGAATGGGAACTGATTAGCATTCATTCCGTGCCAGTAGGAGTAGATAAACTGCCCATGGGCCCGGTTACCATGATGCGCAACCAATTGGAACTTCCAGGCGGTACAAAGGCATATTATTCTTCCGAAGAATGGGCCGAAGCGGTACGATTCTGGCAGCAATATGCATCTTTAGATGAAACATAAAGCTATTTTAAAGCAAGATTCGCAATTATAGTTGGATATAATCAAAAAGCCCCGATAAAAATCGGGGCTTTTTTTATAAGGAGTACTTAAGAATCTAATTGATTTGAATTAGAACCTTACTGTTAGACCCATGTTCATGTATCTGGGTCTACCAAAGAAAACCTCAGCGCTGTCAGCATCATGATCGCTATCCCAGGCATTATACTGACTGTTATCAACAGCATCCTGGATATATACAGCATCTGTCAGGTTAAATATATGGGCAAATACCTGCAGGTTTGCACCAGCAATTGATATAGGAAGGTTGTAATAGGCATGCAGGTCCATTCTATTGTAACCTGGGGCCTGCCACACCTGCACTCTGTCCGTCGAACTACCTTTTACTTCACGTGCGGCTGGACTCCAGTCAGCATAGTTCTTGTCATAACTCCACATTGTGCCTTGAACATATAACCCTTTGATCGGAGTCAGCGTAGCACTAAAACTCATACCAGTTTGTGGCATATCACCTACATACAAACCATCAAGTGCATATGTGTAATGTGTTTGTTTTGTGCCAGTTGGAGTGTATTCCTGATAATTGCCTTCCGCATCACCAGTAAACTGATATTTACCAAAAGAAGCAGAAAAATCAAGCTTAAGCATCTTCATAGGTTGGGCTGATACTTCAACCTCTACACCTGAATGGCTCTGATCTATACCAGTGAGAAAAATAACATCTGTATCTCCACTGGAGCCTTGTCCCGTGGTCACAGATTTAGTCTGGTTTCTATCATTCCACTGTGTATTAAAATAGCTAACCTTAGCGCCTATTTTTTCACTACCATAATTGACGCCGCCTTCATAACTATTAAATGTTTCGTTCATTGGATCCCTGGCAACGGTTCCATCATAATAGATGACATTATCCATAATGGGAGGTTTTTCCACAACACCATAATTTGCAAATATGCTCATGTTATCACTCATATCATACATGATACCACCTTTGACCTGTATGGCACCAATCGCGTCAGCTTCAATCTTTTTATCATTTACGGTAAAGTGGTCCTGATAAGAATAGGAAATACTAGATTGACCAATCATACCATAGGCATTTATTGGACCTTGGGTGTAACTGCCCTGCGCATAAAAACCGATCCAATCCACAGTCGTTTCATTGTGGTAAGCAATAATATCACCAAGTTTCCTTTCGCGCCCATTCGGATAGTTATTATCTGAGTAATTAATAAAGAAATTCCCACCTAAAAGATCTCGAACCTCGCGGGCATGTTCAATGCCTGCCGTTCTCCAGTCAACACCAAATTGCAGTTCAAAGGCATCGTTCATCACATAGTTTAACTTGGAAATTGCACCAAGCGTACTTTGTCTATTGATACTATTTCTCAATATACCAATAGATTCACCTGCTTTTCTGGACAAGGTTGATTTCTGAAAGTAATAACTGGTTGCCGATGAACTGTTGATTTCAACCTGTTTATTCCAATCCCGTGTCCAAGGAGATGGGCCATAGTAAAATTTATGTCCACTATCTACATCACTTTTACCTGCTGCATCACGGGTAACGATTCTTCCATAGGTCCCTGTACCACCACCAGAACCACCTGACCAGTAAAAAATAGTTGATAATCTTGTCTTATCGTCTAGGGTTAAAAACCAGTTTAGATTTACAAGTGGTTTATGGAAAAAGTTTTCCCGTTCATTTAAGAAATTTGGATCATGACGATCTGTTTCTTTAGCACCATACATATACCAGTATTGTTTTCCTTTATAGCTAGAATTGATCGGTGACCAGTTTTGACTGAATAACCTTGGGTCTTTTGTATGGCTGGCTTCAGGTGCAGTGAATTCACCCTTTGAATTTGGATAACTTTGGCCATTCCAAATAGCCTCCGCATCATATCCATCCATATTTTTAGCGAAATCCGGATCATAGACCGCAGCATTCTGTTTATACAAATTCTGTCCATGGCGTTGAGGGGCACCAACGGCGTAAAGCTCGAAGCGATTTGTTTCATTGGCTGCATAGCTGGCACCAAAATAATATGCCCAGGCATCCGTCCAATTTCCACCAATAATGCCATCTCCTGTTTTACGTACAATGGTAGTGCTCAAGGCCACTTTATCACCCATTATTAAACCCGTATTCAAATTCACAGTAGTTTTTAGGAAACTGCCATCACCCATTTCCTGTTTGACTTTTCCGCCGCGCTGCATAGCCGTTGGGTCTGTAATAATATTCATGGTTCCGCCAATGGAAGGGGTAGCTAGGTTTACAGCAGAAAGACCGCGCTGCATCTGGATGGAAGATGTGGCGTCGCCAACACCGTCCCAGTTGGACCAGTAGACCCATCCGTTTTCCATATCATTTTGCGGTACACCATTAATCATTACGGCAATATTTCGTTGGTTGAACCCGCGAATATTAATTCGGGCATCCCCGGCACCACCGCCTTGTTGAGTCGCATATACACTCGGGGTTGTATTAAGAGCCATAGGAATGTCTTGCGAGCCAAGACGGGCTTCTATTTCTGCTTTCGTTATATTGGTGTATGCAACAGGTGTTTTTTCACCAGCACGGGAAGCCAAAACTTCCAAGGCAGAAAGCTCCAGGGCAGAGGTTTCTAGTGAAAAGTTAGCCGTAACATCACCACTTACATTTACGTTTTGACTAACATCGGCATAACCGATTACAGAAGCAGTAATTGTGTATGAACCTGCAGGAACATTCGTAATCGTATACGATCCGTCTGATGCCGCTGCAGCGCCCATGTTTGTTCCAACTACGACCACATTAGCACCCGGGAGGGCATCACCTGTGGCTGCATCTGTGACTGTACCCGACACGGTGTGCTGGGCTATCACAAATACGGGTAGAAGGACCAACATTAGAACTTGTGAGAATTTTCTCATGTCGCTCTCCTTGATTTTATTTGATAATTGTTTTGAAAAATATTGATTTCGATGGTTTTCATTGAATGGATCAATTGGAAAATAAACCCACTTCGAAAATGTCAAATTTAAATGTGCAGTAACTCATTTATTTATAGCTTTTAGATTGAATGAAAATTGGTTTTAATCTTCTATAAACATCAAGCACAAAATCACTATTAATACAAATTTAACAAAGCATTTAAAACAGGGATAGATTATTAGAACCATTTAAGGGCAAGATACATTCTTTTCGATTATTTTTTGGTGAATTTACCATACTTGAAACTTGAAACAATTTAAGCTCATCCAGGTACGGTTTTAATAAGCTCATGGCATCGGAAATTGATGTATGGTGCACCTGAATCCAAGGGTCAATATCCTTCGATTTTAATATAACGGGCATGCGTTGGTGGATATCTTTGACGATAGGTGAAGGAGTTGTTGTGATTACTGTATAGCTGAAAATCTTTTTACCTGAATGGCTTTCCCACGTATCCCAAAGGCCTGCTATAGGCAAAAGTTTATTCTCCGGATGATGAATGTAATACGGAACCGATTTTCTCGAAGTCTTTTTCCATTCATAATAGCCATCAGTAATTACCACACATCTTTTTTGAGGCACAAGACTCTGGAAAGATGGTTTTTGAAGAAGCGTTTCAGAACGAGCATTAATCAGCTTCGATCCTATCGATTCATCCTTGGCCCAATTAGGAATCAAGCCCCATTTCATTAGTTTCACGCGTCGGCCCATATGATCAATCATAATGGGAGTAGATTGAGTTGGGGCAATATTAAAACTAGGCGTGTATAGATCTGCATCCTGCCATTCTTCGATAGCCATTTCTTCAATGATGGACTGCATATCCCGGGTGAGTGTTTTACGGCCGCACATACTTGAATTTACAAATAAAAAGTGGGCCCACAGGGATTCGAACCCCGAACCTACGCATTATGAGTGCGGTGCTCTAACCGTTGAGCTATGGGCCCAGAAAGACAGATAAAATTAAGGTGATTGGATCATATGTTTCACATCTTCTAATATAGAAGTAAACTGCTTTGAATCTTCAAATATGTTGAATTGGTCCGTTTCAACTATTAAAACGGGGATTTCTTTAATATCCTTAATCCATCGATCATAAGCTATATTAAGTTGATGTAAATATTCCGGATCTATGGAACTTTCATAATCCCGGCCCCTAAAATGAATCCGTGTCTGCAGTATATCAGTCGACGCTTTCAAATAAATAATCAAATCAGGTTTTTTTAAATAATCCGTCATGATATTGAATAAATTGTGATAGTTTTTCCAGTCACGATCATCCATTCGACCCATCTCATGAAGATTGCGAGCAAAAATTTCTACATCTTCATAAATCGTACGATCTTGCACTACACCACCATTTAGGCTGGACATTTTTTTTTGTGCTTTAAAACGGTGATGCAAAAAATAAATTTGTAGATTGAAACTCCAGCGTTTCATATCACCATAAAAATCACTAAGGTAAGGATTGTCCGCTACTGATTCATAGAATGGTGACCAACCAAAAGCTTCAGCCATTTTTTCTGTGAAAGTTGTTTTACCAACACCAATATTCCCTGCCAGACCCACAAAAGGGTTTTCATTCATTATTGATAAACTTTCCAAGTAGTCTCAAGCAATGTCTTCAAATCGGAATATTCCGCTTCCCAGTTCAAGGATTCAAAAGCCTGGTTGGTACCTGCATAAAGTTCCGCCGGATCGCCGGGACGACGATCGACAATATCAAAGGGAATATCCTGCCCGGAAATTTCTTTGGCCAAGTTGATTACATCAAATACAGAATGGCTTTCCCCAGTGGCAAGATTTACTGTGAGATTCGCGTTTTCATTTAAATATTCAATAGCTTTCACATGGGCAGAGGCCAAGTCTGTAACATGGATATAATCCCGCACTCCGGTCCCATCAGTAGTATCAAAATCATCTCCAAATACTTCCATTTTTTCCCGTCTGTTTGAAGCAACCTCCATTGCAGTAGGAATTAAATTCTCCGGGTTATTTTCTAAGGATGTGATACGGCCCTGAGGATCATAACCTGCCGCATTAAAATACCGTAATGCGGCAAATCTCAATCCTTTCAGTTCCCCATACCATTTAAGAATTCTTTCAATCTCAAGTTTTGTGAAACCATAATAATTAATTGGTTCTAAAGGATGATTCTCATCCAATGGTAAATATTGAGGATAACCATAGACAGCGGCGGTAGATGAAAAAATAAATTTATTTACAGTATGGTTTACCATTGCATTGAGCAATGTAATTGTTCCGGTAATATTGTTATGTGAATATTTCTCTGGATATATCATGGATTCACCGGCAGCCTTAAAAGCGGCCAGATGCACCACAGCATCAACACCATTTAACCCTTTTGAAAGATCATCTTGATTAAGTGTGGAACCTTGAATAAATAATGCTCTTTTATCCACAGATTCGCGGTTACCTGTAGAAAGATCATCCAATACAACAACATTGTTTCCTTCCTCACACAAGGCCAATACAACATGGGAACCAATATAGCCTGCACCACCTGTTACTAAAACTTTCAATTATTGCTGTTCTTTCCTGGGAATAATGCGACGCTCAATCACTTCTCCTTTACTATTAATTTGCGAAATAATTTTTTCAGCCTCCTTAGGATATTCATAAGCGATGGCATTTTTCATAATACCATTTTCATTATAATACGTGATTCGGACGGGTTTTTTATTCTCCCCAAATCGTACAGTATGACTTCCCACCAAGACTGAATCTGCACGGTAATATTTTGAACGCAGCGTATTTTCCCCATAGCTAAATTCATAATAATAGTAGGTGTTTTCAAATTGATCCAATACGCTCACACCTTTGGTTGTGCCCTGACTGTTTATATGATACCGGGCTATCCATCCAGGACGAATGGTACTTAAATCCGGAGCAAATAATTCATCATTCAATTCTGATAAATTCCGATTGGAATAAAACTCAACATCATATTCTGTCGATTTACCTTCATCATCCCAATGCATATGATAAGTCCACAAATTTTTCCCGTACTGGTTAAAATAATCCACATCCCGAACTAATCCTTTTTCATCCAAAATTGCGCGGTAGTGGGGCTTGCGTGCCGCTTCTTTCCTAGTAATCCCATCGATTAATTCCTGTTTTTTTGGATTCCATTTCAGATAGAATAATTTCAATTTTCCAGGTGACTTTGCTTTTTTTCTTCGGCCTTTGTCCCAATTGGCAGGAATAAATTCTACACTTTTTAATTCTCCTGATGGATAATAAACAGCGCGAAAATGAGCTTCACTTCTTTTAACCGATTCTTTAGATTTTCCAGTGAGAACATTGGTACGCATCAAATCGGTTGAAAATAATTTCACCGTTGAATCCGTCTGACTATACCCTATACTAATGAACAAAAATAACATTGTAAAGCAGCAACGCATTTACATCAATCCCCATGTGATTAAACTAAAAACAATAAAAACCATACCTAGTCCAACCCAGCGGCTACTGGAAAGTTTGCGTTCATATTCCATAGCTTCCGCCTCAATTGTGCGGTAGCTTAAAACAACCCGGACTGTTTTTCCTTCATCAACCAAAACATCCTGTCGAGCTAGTTTAATCATATCACGCATTTTTCTATTTTCAGATATAGCGCGAATATTTACTGTCATTTCAGGCGGAAAATAACTCACCTGATGCCATCCCGGTGCAACTTGAACAGGATCTTCCACAGGTGAAGCACCAACTTGAAGGCCGTCTACAAATATGGGGATGCCCTCTGTATCACAATAAATCTGAATCGCCGTAATAGGATTTGGTTTTTCTTCCCAGTCAATTTGTTCCTGAGCGGACAACATGGATAAAACAACAAAAAAGTACAGAGACCTAAGCATTGATTTCCTTTTGCAATTGCACCACTTCCATCATCAATTCTTTTGCGTCTTGTCCCGCTGCTTCCATTTCACGTATCTTGAATCTGATTTCACGTATTTTTTCTTTCGAAGATAATTTAGAAATTGTCTGTAAACACTCTTCCGCCATTTGTATCGGTTCGGTAGTATTATCTTCTTCCATCAAAATGCGGCTGATAATCTCACGATCTTCAGCAACATCAAAATAAGCTAATATTTCTGCTGGGTTTACTTCAGATTTTTCAACTAACAACTGAGCCAGTTTTTTGAGTTGTTCATTTTCTAGCTGATTAATATCCAATTTTTCTTTTATTAAGCTTTTAGCTTCGATATTATCACCTGCTAATACGCTAATTATTCCTAATTCTGCTTTTGCGTTTATTGTGGTGAATAACTGTGGTCTCGAGCTCGATTTTGTAGTTTTAGGTTGATACCGTTTTTTCTTTATTTGTTGAGAGAACATATGGACCATTTGATTTTCTTCCACCCCTGCGGATTGGGCTATTGTTTTAATCAAATCTTGTCGAACGATTGGATCTGGTATACCAGCCACTTCTTCTAAAATTTCTTTTACCAAATTTGATTTTTCTGAAGAAGACATATCTTTAAAATCGGTTGACTGCAGGTGGAATTGTAGGAGTTCTGAGGCTTTTTCAATACCATTTGTTTTAAATCCTTCCGCACCATCCCGGTTGACCCAGTCATCTGGGTCGAGGCCATCAGGAATTTTGATTACATGGGATTCTACACCACCCTTTAACAGTGCATATCCTGCCTTAAGGGCGGCATTGATGCCAGCAGAATCACCATCATAGGCCAGATAAACTTTGCTAGTGAAACGACGAATTTGCTGTACATGGCGATCGGTAAAAGCTGTACCAGAAACCGCTACCACATTTTTTATCCCCGCTTGAAAAAGTTGGATTAAGTCGGTATAGCCTTCTACTAAAATAGTAAAGCCTTTTTGGCGTATGGCTTCACGTGTAATATTTAACCCATAAAATATTTCACTTTTTCTATACAGTGGTGTTTCCGGGGAATTCATATATTTCGCTGGATCATCTGTACCAAATACACGACCGGCAAAAGCAATAATTTTCCCTGATGAATTTGAAATTGGGAACATAATTCTGGATCGGAATCGATCAAAAAATTCATCATTTGAAAACCCAAATAATCCGGATTTTTCCAATACTTCTCGATTATAATTTTTTGATTTTATCACATTTAAAAGATATTTTGAATTTTCCGGCGCAAAACCAACTTTGAATAATTTTAAAGATTCTTCACTAAGTCCTCGTTCTAATAAATATTTTTTTGCTTCAACACCACGGTCTCCAAATAGTGTAGATTGATATAATGCTGCAGCAACTTGGTGAATTTCATATAAACTGGCGAAGAATTCTTTCGAATCATCACTGCCGGTAAACTCTACTGGTATCCCTAGCTGGTTACCCAATTGCTGAAGTGCTTCCACGAAATTGATTTTTTCATATTCCATGATAAAATTGATCGCATTTCCACCGTTTCCGCATCCAAAACAATGATAAATCCCTTTATCTGGTGCTACACTGAATGAAGGTGTTTTTTCATTATGGAAGGGACACAGTCCAAAAAAATTACGTCCACGCTTTTTCAAATCAACATGATGAGAAACCACATCGAAAATATCAGCGGTTTCACGAATACGATCAATTGTTTCCTGAGGAATTCTAGCCACGATTCTCTTCCATCATATTTAAAAATTCTCGAATTGTTTTTTCACCTAAATCCACCGGGTCATCCCAATCAAACGTAGTGATAATGGATTTCCGTGCATATATCAACTTCTGTGCTAAATTAGATTCTTTTATTATAATATCAGCGTTATCACGATTGGGCAGTAATTCAATCATCCAAAAAAATATCATGATGACTAAAAGACCTTTCGCAAGTCCAAAAGAGGTCCCCATCACCCGGTTTGCTAGTTTTGTGCTTTTTGATAAGAATAAAAAATGGATCAATTTTGTAATCATCCGTGCAAAAAGCAGAATCACTGAAAAAATAATGATAAAACTCAAAACAAACAGCACCCATACGTCAATCGGAACCCATGGCATCAAGAAAGATCCAAGAGCAATATAAAGCTGCAAAGCAAAAATAGTGGCAAAGACGAGTCCAATCAAACGGCCCATTTCTTCCACCAATCCCCGGCGGAACCCAACTAATCCCATTGCTACAATGAAAAAAACTGCCAAAACATCCAAAAATTGAATCATATATTATTATTTTATCGTTTTTATTTTCACTGGGCATCCTTACCGAATAGCTTAAAGGATCTATCCTAATATTTCCCGAACAAATTGTTGAGCGGTTTTACCATCAATTAATCCTTTTCCTCGTTCCATTACCTGCGGCATGACTTTACCCAAATCTGCCATGGATACTGCCCCAACTTCATCAATCACTGTCTGTACAATATTCCTGATTTCATCTTCAGATATCATCTGAGGTAAATAGCTGTTTAGAATATCAATTTCTCCATTTTCGGAAGCAGCCAATTCTGGTCTGCCGCCTTTTTCAAACAATTCAACAGATTCTTTTCTTTGTTTTACTAGAGTTTGCAATACCTTGATTGCTTCCGCTTCTGAAAGATCATCGCGTTTTTCAATGCGTTTGTCTTTTAGTTTTGCCAGTGTAGTGCGCAATGTGTTGGACTTTTCTTTTTCCCCTGCTTTCATCGCAACATACATATCATTCTGTATTCGTTCAAATAAGCTCATTTTACTATTCGTTATCAATTCGTTTCATGGCCATTAACAATCGATCTTGATCCGATTCAAAACCAATGAATCGGCGTCCCATATTTTTCGCAATAACACCTACACCGCCACTGCGGGTGAAAGGATCTACCACCCAATTCAATTTGAAACTGGAAGCGGTTAAAATTCGGCGAATTAATTGCTCTGGTTTATCGCCTTCCATCTTGACAGTTGCACCAACTTGGATATCCATAATATCACTCCATAAATTTGTCACACCCATTTCAATGATACCGTCCGGTTTCATGCTATTTTCCCGATCAGTAACTGCCTCTTGATTAAACATAAATTTGCTTGATTTAGTGGCATACCAAATATCTGAAATTCGATTGATCCAGGTCATTGGTTTTGGCTGATCCTTCGATGTTGAATTACGCCAAGTTATTCTGGTTTGAACATGAAAATCTGTGCTGAGAAGGGAGTGATACATACCAGAATATCGCCAGCCTGCAATCAAGTAGATCGCTCCAGTCGGTTTTAGAATACGAGCACTCTCTTTTAGCCAATTTTCATTCCATCCATAATATTCCTGGATCGTCATGGGGTTACCACGCTTATCGGTACTACGCCATGGAGATTCAGGCGGATCAGCAATAATTAAATCAATGGTACTATCCGGAATTTTTTTTATCCCGTCCAAACCCAGTCCCAGAAATACGCCTTCCTGCATTTTTTCCGGTGTCATAGAAATATCTGCAACTTTGTGGACAGCGGGCAAATATTTATTCAGATCATTGACCGATAAGCCACGTACCGCTTCGAGCGGATTGGTGAATAATGGTTCGTTCTTCTCAATAGACATAGGGGAAAATTTAGGATGGAGAGGTACAAGAAAACATGAATTCCATCGAATATTTTATTGACCTAGATTTATTAATGCCAAGAAAGAAAAAAGTGCTATTTATATGCACGGGAAATGCATGCCGTTCACAGATTGCCCATGGATTACTCAGCGATATGGCAGGTGATCAATTCGAGGTATACAGTGCAGGAACACATCCCAGCCAGGTCCATCTTATAAGCATTGCTGTTATGGAAGAAATTGGAATTGATATTTCCCATCACTCTTCTGATTCTATCGATTCTTACTTGCATAGCGGTATCGATATTGCAATTACTGTATGTGATAATGCAGATCAGGCTTGTCCTACTTTCCCTGAAAATGTTAAACGTATTCATTGGAGCATTGATGATCCATTCCGCGGGTGGAATTTTGATCCTAATCAATTGGATGCATTTCGAGAAACAAGGGAAAAAATCAAAAAACATATTAAATCGTTTTTAGAAATGGAAAAGAAGAAAAATCTTGATTAGCTGTAGTTTGATCTCCTAAAAAAGAGATACTAAATAAAAGAAAAAAACTTAAACTTGATCCATTTCCCTATCTTTTTAACTAAAGTAGGAAAATCACCTGGTTTCTGCAATTTTTAATAAATATTGACCATATTGGTTATTGGCTAGTTCATTACCCAACAATTGCAGTTGATCTTTATCAATATATTTCATCCTAAAAGCAATTTCTTCAATACAAGATATTTTCATCCCTTGACGTTTTTCTAATGTTTGAACAAATTGGGAAGCTTCCAATAGAGAATCATGAGTACCTGTATCCAGCCAGGCATATCCACGTCCCATTTGTTCTACCTGCAAACGATCCTGATTGAGATAATATTGATTCACATCTGTGATTTCTAATTCTCCCCTTGGGGATGGTTTTTGATTTTTAGCTACTTTAATTACATCATTCGGATAAAAGTACAATCCGGATATGGCATAATTACTTTTGGGGTTTACTGGTTTTTCTTCGATTGATATCGCATTACCATTCTGGTCAAACTCTAAGACACCATACTGTTCAGGATTATTCACATAATAACCAAAAACAATTGCATCTTTTGAAGATTGAACTACTTTAACGCTTTTCTGTAAACGCTCCGGAAGATGTCCCCCATAAAAAACATTATCTCCAAGAATGAGAGATACATCATCATTTCCAATAAATTCTTCTCCTAAAATAAATGCCTGAGCCAATCCATCCGGCGAGGGCTGTACTCTATAGGAAAATGATAAACCTAAGTGAGATCCATCACCCAAAAGTGATTCATATTTTGGTGTATCCTCCGGAGTAGAAATAACTAGAATATCCTTAATCCCTGCCAACATCAGCGTTGATAGTGGATAATAAACCATTGGTTTATCATAAATTGGCATCAGCTGTTTGCTGGCCACTTTTGTTACGGGGTAAAGCCGTGTTCCGCTACCCCCAGCTAGGATTATTCCTTTCATAATGTCTTCAATTGATGATAGAACTGTTTTTAATTATTGGTGATTGTAGTTTGAAGTTAAGCAAATGTTCCTTTTTCCTAAGAAATAAAGTTTATCTATTTTTGTCCCCATTGAGGGTCAGTAGATTGATTTAACCGAAACATTTTGGGCAAACTCCCCAACTTTTCTATTGTAACGGAAATTACACCAAACGATTCTTCTACTTTTCCCCTGATAATAAACAAGTTCTCCCACAATAAAAGATCGCCATATTTCTGGAAAGTTTCCGGGAAAAGTACACACTCATAAATATCTGTTTCATCTTCCAAAGTCAGAAATTCCATTGGTTCATGTTTTTTCACCGTGGTTGCTTCTTTTCGCGTGATATATACACCGGCCAGATGGATAGTTCGTCCAATGTACTGAAATAAATTTTTTGCTTTGCGTACACGACCGTTGATCATAGATAAATATGGTTCTAAGGGATGATTAGAAATGGGAAATCCAAAGGATTCAATTTCCAGTCGGTGTTTATCTTCTACAGATAGACAGTCCTGCCTACTGTATTGAAATTCAGATGTGATATCATTTTTTGCTAAATCTAATATTATGCTATTTGGCACTTCGTTTTTTCCGCCCAGACAATACCACGCTGCACGATAGGCAATCTCCTGATGGGTCAATTCTGGTGCCAGAGCATAAAAACATCCTGCATTAGTCATGACCATGGCATCGGATAAATCCGGATTGATGCGCACAAAAAAGTCATCCAAAGATGTAAATGGTCCGGATTTTCGTTCATCCAAAATTTTTTTCACAGTTTTTCCCTGTAGATTACGAATACTCATAAAACCCATCCGGATTTTGCTTTTTCTACCAATATGTTTTTCCCAACTGTAATTTACATCCGGTGGCAAAATTTGAATTCCAAACCGGCGGGCTTCACTGAGGTAGGCATAGGACGAATAAAATCCGCCTTGATTAGATATAACCGCTGCCAAAAACTCTGCTGGAAAATGAGCCTTGAGATAGGCACAGGTAAAAGATAGCATCGCAAACGATGCAGAGTGTGGCTTGCAAAATGAATATCCAACAAAAGATTGGATCATATCCCATACATCTTCGATTAAATTGTCTTTATAACCGCGCTTTTTTGCTCCTTTACAAAACTTCTTTTTCCAACCCTGAACCAGGTGCTGCATGGAATCCCGGCTCATGGTTTTCCTCAAGGCATCTGCTTCGGCGTAATTCATCCCCGCCATCACACGCGCTGCCATAGACACCTGTTCTTCATATACCATAATGCCATAACTTTCTTTTAAAAAATTCAGGTCCGGGTGGAGAATATCCCATGGTTTACCATGAATCCGCTCCAACATAATGTTGGTAAACCGGTTAGCTGCTGGACGAATGATTGATGAATAGATCACTATATGCTCAAAATCCACTTTTCCGGCTTTGGCCAGCAACTGCCGCGTGGCTGGACTTTCAATATAAAATACGCCCATGGTTTTCCCCATTTGCATAAGCATAGCTGTTTTTTGATCTCCGATGGGCTGGATTTTGTGGTAATCCAAATACTTGTTTTTTAATGCAAATCCACCATAGTACAAGTTGATCTGTTTGATAGTATCCCGAACTACTGCCAAGCTGCGATTTCCTAAAATATCAATCTTCAAAAGTCCAGAATCTTCTACTTGATCTTTTTCCCATTCCACAATCTGTATACCTTTGGGAGTTTTTAAAACAGGGACATATTTTCGGATTTCATCAGGTACAATCACTACCCCGCCAGGATGAACAGATGGGTGGCGGAAAGCACCAATCACTTTTTGACTCTCCCGCAGGATTTCTTCCAGTGTGTCATCTAATTGTATATGTTCAAAACGAGGGTCAGTTTTTACCCAATTCAGCAGGTCTCGCCGGGATGTATACCAACCAATCCGTTTGGTGATGGATTTAATCTCTTCATTTGATAGCCCATAAACTTTTGCCACTTCACGAATGGCTGAACGAGGTTTCATGAATACCTGACTGCAGACCATCCCAGTTCGTTCATTACCATACTTCTTAAACACATAATCCAAAATGTCATCCCGTTCATCCCACGGAAAGTCCACATCAATATCCGGCATATTATTGCGGTCAGGATGAATAAAACGCTCAAACTGCAAATTGTACTCAATAGGATCTACCTGAGTAATAAAAAGACAATAGCTCACAATAGAAGCTGCCCCAGATCCCCGTCCGATGGTGTTCCGGGTCTGTCTTACAATATCTTCCACCACCAAGAAGTATGGGGCAAATCCTTTGGATGTAATCAGATACAGTTCATAATTGATTCTATCTTGAATTTGAGCTGTAATTTTTTTGTACCGCTTATGGGCCCCCGCCTTCACTTTTTCTTTTAAAATTCGGTTGGCTTGGTATGTATCTTTTAGGGACAGATACGGAAAAATGGTATTTACAAATGACCAGTCCCGTTTACAACCCTCGGCCAGATAGATAGTGTTATTGATTGCTTCCAAGCTATTGGGAAATATCCGTACCATGTCCTTTTCTGTACGGAACCAGTGTTTACCAGATTTATAGGTATCTGATGGCAGTTTAGATAAGGTGGTATTTAGATCAATGGCGCGTAGAATTCGGTGCGTATGCCAGTCCTCCCTACGAATGAAATACACATCTCCAGTAGCTACTATTTCCAGTTTGAATTCTCGAGATAATTGTTGAGCGGCACGTTCTGTTACACCGGGACGTAATTCCACAAATAAATGACTGTTTGGAATAATCTTACTTAAAGATGACAGTGTGGATCTTTCATGAGCCAAGACAAAGAGTCCAACTGTATAATCTTTTAAAATATCAACAATAGATTGGATCGGCTTATCATGAATTGCTGAAACAATACGAGAGATATTTTCGTAGCCATTTTGATTTTCCGCCAGTAGAACAGCTTCGCCCTGCTCTGTGATCAGATTGACACCGGCAATCGGCTCAACTTCAGCAGCATAGGCATGTTGGACAAAACGAATGAATCCCCATAGACCATTGGTTTCCGTAAACGCAATATGGCGCATACCTTGATTTCGGGCAGCCGTAAGCAAGGATGGCTGAGAGGCCGTACCCTGCATTCGGGAATAATGGGAATGAACATTCAGATGCGTGAACATTCGAATGCATTAGGATACATTTGCAGAGTGAATACTTAAAAAATCAAATTTTTTTCGAACTATATCCAAGGCAGATGAAAGTCGATCTACTTTTGTATCTTTTTCAAATAATTCCATTTGCTGAGCCACCTGATGAAAACCGGAAATATCCAATAAAATTGTACGAATTCGATTTCGGCGGGCATTCGCTATTTCAAATAATCGCCATATTTCAGTCAAAACCGTAGTGTTATCATGCTTCAAAAATTGTCCTTTAGACTCATATTTGAACCCATCGGTATAATGAATTTCTAACCGAACTCTTTTTGCTACCTGAGAACGCTCTCTTAATTTAAAGGCCACTTGTTCTGATAGCTGTTTTATTTCAGACCATAGTGTGGTTATATCATTGGTGTCCTCTTTTAAAACAGTTTGCTCCAGAATATGATCTTTCATCATAGGAGATTGTACAGCGGATAGATCTTGGCCGCGAACTTCTTGTGTCAAAGGCAGAGCGTAAGCGCCAAATAATCGTCGCGCTTCATCGGATGAATCCACAATCGATTGAATTTGGCATACACGATTTAAAATCAGGAATTTGATCAATTTCCATACCGGTGGCTGATGAACAGTTGGAATCACTGGCGAATGAAGAGGTGATAAAAATCGAGCTTCATTCCCTGCAATTACGCGATGAATACGATCAGGAACAACAGCACTGGAAATACGACTCACCAATTTATTCTGGCTAATCCCCAATACTGAACGAAGACCAACCTGGTCTTGCACTATATTTGATATTTTAGAACCAGCCTGTTCGTGACTTTTATGAATTTGTTCCAGGCCAGTCATATCCATATAGAATTTTCCGTAACCAGAAGGCTCTACAGTAGGCGTAAAGCGCTGAACAATGGAATACACATACTGGTTTAATCGCCTATACAAAGCGCTATTATAGGGTAAGAGCCGCGCACTGTGGCTCATCTGCCGCGCCAGAGATACTTTCATTCCCGTGTGCAGGCCTTCTTCTTCTCCTTCTTTAGAGACAGATACCACTGTACCATTTTGATGGTGAGAAGAAATGATGGCTATCGGGCGGGTACACAGGGATGCATCTAGTTGGCGCTCCGCCTGGAGTTCAAAATCCCTTAAGCGAAGATGAAATACAGTCTGGGACACACTTCAATATTCCCGGAAGGAATAGAGGAGCACGCCGTTAATTTCAAAATTGTCTGTTTCATTGATAGTAATTACAGGATAGTCTGGATTACGGGGATGTAGTTCCACATGCCCATTGATAGGATGATAACGTTTGAGCGTTGCCTCTCCATTAATAAGGGCAACAATAATCTGTCCCGGATTGGCTTCTGCTGATTTGCGCACAATAATATAGTCACCATCCTCAATATGATCACCTACCATGGAATCTCCCTTAACCTGGAGTACAAAGTTATTCGGATGCGCAAACGGTGGCGGTACAAATATGGAATCTGCATTTTCGAGTGCCTCAATAGGCGTTCCAGCAGCAATTAAACCCAACAGTGGCAGGCGGGCCGGTGTGACGTGCTCCTCATAAGTAAGCGTTAAAGCCCGCTTGCCGTTAGGCCCTTTGGAACGATCAAGATGGCCGTTGTGAGTCAGGGCATTGACATACCAGTGAACCGTTCCCAAGGATGCAAACCCCATTCCATCCATGATCTCTCCGTAGGAAGGTGCTTGACCATATTCAACGGTATGACGTTGAATAAAATCCAGAAATCTTTGCTGTTTGATGGATAATGACCTTATTGATGTTTGCATTAAATAGTCGTAAGTTACTCGTAAGTATTTTACGTTATTTATTTCACTCAATTCAAGTGTTTTTCATTATTCTGAGATAAATTGAAAGCCTTATCAGCAATTTATCTTATGCGACTTATTATTGTCCTTATTATTCTCATTTTTTCATCTGCTTTGGGACAGAATTATACCTGGCCAACAGATGTAGGTAAACATCTTTCATCCAATTTTGGTGAATTCCGGACAACCGGCTATCATTTGGGGCTGGATATCAAAACCAAAGGGACAACCGGTCATCCGATCTATGCTGTTGATGATGGATTTATTTCACGGATTGTGACTAATTATTCCGGATTTGGTCGTGCCCTTTATCTAACCCTTAATGATGGACAAACTGCTGTTTATGCGCATTTAAGCAAATTCACACCAAAACTGGAACGGCGCCTGAAAAAAGAGCAAGAAGCACAACAATCTTATCTGACAAATATATTTTTATCTAGCGATGAATTTCGGTTTTCAAAAGGTGATATAATTGCTTATTCTGGTAATACAGGATTTTCATTCGGCCCCCATCTCCATTTCGAAATTCGCAATACATTTGGACAAACCCTAAACCCTTTGACAAACGGATTAAACCAGGATGATCGACTGGCGCCGATTGTTGAAGAACTCGCATTTATTCCATTAAACAATGAAAGTTGGGTCAATGGGAATCAACTTCCCCAAAACTTTCCTGTATTTAGAGATAAAAAGGGGGATTATCTTTTCCCTGATACTATCAACATTTCTGGAATGCTCGGCATGTCAATCAAAGCTTATGATAAACGGCAAGGTGCCGATAACATTTACCAGCCCCACCGCATTGAAGTTTATATTGATGAAAAGCTTCATCATTATCTTCAGTTTGACCGCCTGGATTATAATTGGCTACCAACCGCAAACTATATCAGAGATTATCGTAATGCACGATTGAATATGGGCGATTTTATTAAACTGTATCAAAACGACACTGATCCGAAAGTACCCATCCATAACAATGCTACTAATGGCATATTAAATATTACCCCAGGATATCATTCTGTAAAAATTCTCCTCATGGATGTTCTTAAAAATACCCGTATTGTTCATGGAACCGTTTTTTCAATGGCGCCTTTTCAAATGACTTTAGAAAAATTGGGTGAAACAGATGAAATCATTTCATTTTTTCTGCAACCAAAAAGCATCACCATACCCATTCAATCGGTCATCGCATATTCATTTACCCCCTACGGTTTTGCTGATGAAAAAATAAACATACTTTCCTCAGAGCAGATTGAGGCAGGACGCATTATTACGGTATCCAAAAAACAGGTGGAACGAAGAGCCCTTCAATTCATCAGCCAAAATAAATTAGGAACACGATCTTTTCCCATCCATTGGATTGACACTAAAAACATCGCAAACCATGTAAGTGTCAACATTGATCTGGATATTTCCCATACAGATGCGGGTGTTTATATACAGGTACAGCCAGAGCAGATTGTGAATGCAAATCTTTCTCTAAGGCTAAAAGGGGAGTATCAATATGAAACAATTCCCTTAAATCAGATTCAGCCCTCTGTTTATTTAACAAATCCAATCTCTCCAGTGCAGTTTGAGCACGTTGACCAGATTGAAGTTATTCTAAAAGGATCAATTGAAAGACAGGTTCGGTTTGATTTTCCCTATACTGTGGCAATGCCCGGCACTTCTGTTACAGTTGTGTCCAAGGATAGTTATTGTTCCATTCGTACCAATAAATCATCTGTGACAAACCCTACATTAATGTGGCTTGAAGCAGTCCACAAGCACGCCTCTGTTACAAATGGAAAACTTTTATCCCGTGTCTATCAACTCCAGCCTTTTGAACGTCCTTTATTGAAACCGGTGAATATTGGCATCCGTTATCCATCAAAACTAAAAGACAGGGAAAAAATTCATCTTTATTATTATAATCAAAATGAAGGATGGAGTTTTATTCCTACTGAAAATAATCATGAAAGACAAGTACTCACCGGGGAAGTGGAACACCTTGACGCTATTGCAATAATTGAAGATAACACACCGCCAAAAATCAAATCCATGCATCCGGGAAATGACGGGAATTATCCTTCTTTGGAATTAAATCAATTTCAAATCAGAATTGATGATAATCTGTCCGGAATTGAGGCCGCTGAATCATCCTTTAATTTTGTTCTTGATAACCAGCCCTTGATATTTGCCTACCAGCCCAAATCCAAGATCATCTCATATGAACTTGAAAGACCCCTAGCAATTGGAACTCATACAATTCAATTTAAAGTGCGCGATCGGGCCGGGAATGAATCCAGTAATAATATTGAATTCAAAGTGTACTGATGTTTTTCCCTTACAAAGATGATAATCCACGAGTGTTGATTCCTTATGTGACCTATAGCCTTATCACTATCAATATAGTCATATTTTTTTATCAATTTGGGATGGAATTTTCTGATCCGGAAGCTGCTGGTATCTTCATTTATGCATTTGGGCTTATCCCAGCTGATTTTTCTATAATTACTATGTTTACTTCTATGTTCCTTCATGGAGGGATCGCCCATATCCTTGGGAATATGTGGTTTCTATGGATCTTCGGTGATAATGTTGAAAGCACACTTGGTCATGTCAAATATACTCTTTTTTATTTACTGTGTGGCGTGGCAGCGGCCCTATGCCAGGTTCTTATGAGCCCTGGCTCTGAAATTCCTATGGTGGGTGCTTCCGGGGCAATTGCCGGGGTCTTAGGATTATATATGATTCGATTCCCCCGTGCCAGGGTCCACGTATTTATCTTTATCTTGATTTTTTTCACAACTATTCGTGTACCTGCGAATATTGTATTAGGTCTCTGGTTTTTTAACCAGTTAACAAATGGAATGGGTACTCTTGGTCTGGATACTACTGGCGGCGTAGCTTGGTTTGCTCATATAGGCGGATTTATTGCTGGTATTATTCTAAATCAAGCATTTAAACTCATCCAGATTAAATCATTGTAAGTATTGAGAGCCATGCAATTGAATTATCATAATACTCGATTGATATTTACCGTTTTCCTTGCTTTTTGTATTTCATGTGAGGACAATGAATCAGAGGACAATAACTCAGAGGACAATAACTCAGATGTTAATTGTGATATTTATAGTGGCCGTGGAAATTTAGTATCATACGATCAAATAGTTGAGTTTAACAAAGAAGCATTTGAGTTAGTAATTAAGAATATTTACGGGTTTGACCCTAATGCTTTTGACATACAAAACCCTGTAAAAGTGTATAAAATTATTTATGAATCCATTGGGGTTGATGGTAAACCAACTGAACTTTCAGGGGCAGTATATGTACCACAGCTGGAAGAGAAAAGAGCATTACCTACATTAAAAATTTCTCACTATACAATTACAGAGCGAGATGCTGTTGCCTCTGTAAGGCCAAATGTTTCACCCCAGAGTATACTTGGTTCTATGCAAGGTTATTTTGCTATTTATGCCGATGGTATTGGATTTGGTATATCAGAAACACAGGCGCCTTTTGTGAATAAACGGTTAATCGCAATATCAGGTATTGATCTCCTTCGCGCTTCAAAGGAATTTGCATGTGAAAATGGCATTGAATTAAACGATCAACTATTTACAACAGGATATTCTGCAGGAGGATATGGCACAATGGCATTTCATCAAATTTTAGACGAAGAATACTCCGATGAATTTACAGTAACAGCCAACGCCCCTTTGGCTGGTCCATACGCCCTACCTGAAATGGCGACCAGAATATTTACTGATGGTATATATCAACAGCCTTATTACTTGGGTTTCGCACTGTGGGGTTATATGCTTGGTACTGGAGATTATGAATCCCTTAACCGTTGGGTTAAACCCCAGTTTAGGGAAGCAATTATGACGATGTATGATGGAAATTATTCTGGTGGTCAAATTAATAATGCGCTCAATGATACCATGTCTGTTTTACTTGATCCAAAGTTTTTAAGCGATTTTCTCGGTGACGGCGAAATTGAATTCAAGAATTATTTAAAGGAAAATAGTTTCATTTATGATGGATGGGTACCTAATGCACCAATCCACTTTATGCATGGTGAAGATGATGTAACTGTATTTTATTCTCAGATGGAATTGGGTAAAAATACCTTAATCGCCAATGGTGCCAACAATATACAAACAACAACCTATCCCGGGGATCATGGAGGGGCTGCTGCCGATTGTATGATCAACTCGATTAAATGGTTCAATACAATAAAAAAATGACTGGGCTAATTCAAACAGCAATCCAAATGATGGAAAAATCCCGGTCGCCCTATTCTAACTACAGAGTTGGTGCTGCCGTAGAAACAACCGAAAGTAAAATTATCGGTGGATGTAATGTAGAGAACGCCAGCTACCCTTTATCCAATTGTGCTGAACGAACGGCTTTATTTACTGCTATTGCAAAAGGTTATTCTCAGTTTAAAGGGTTGGCTGTGGCCACTGAAAATGGCGGTTCTCCCTGTGGTGCCTGTCGACAGGTAATTTGGGAAATATGTGGTAATATCCCCATTTATATATGTGATACAAATGGCCTTGTTGAAGAAACCACAAGTGCAGCGTTATTACCTAACCCATTTGATGAATCTCAATTAATATGAGCATATCTCCAATATTAATCGGTATTGGTGGCGGTACTGGCTCCGGCAAGACATCCATTGCAAAAAATTTATTAGAAGAATATGGCGAAGGTGAAGTTGTTGTCATCGAGCAAGATGCATATTATTGCGATATTTCAGACCTGCCATTGGAAGAACGCCATCAGCAAAATTTTGATCATCCTGATGCTATTGATATCGAACTTTTTAACCAACAGCTTATCGGTCTAATGAAGGGGCAATCAATAGATATGCCTGTTTATGATTTTGCCAACCATACTAGAAAAACGGAAACACGTAAAGTGAATCCCCACCATGTCGTTGTAGTTGAGGGCATATTAACCTTACACTATCCTGTACTTAGGGAGCTCATGGATATTAAAATATTTGTGGATACGCCTGATGATATCCGCTTTATCCGCCGTGTTTCCCGCGATGTGGAAGAACGGGGTCGAACCGTACAATCGGTAATAGATCAGTATTTGAAAACTGTTCGCCCAATGCATCAACAATTTGTTGAGCCGTCTAAATATTTTTCCGATATTATTATCCCCGAAGGGGGACAAAATAAGGTGGCTATTGACCTACTCAGAACCAAAATAAACGCAATATTATCATAAACAATAAAAATCTCAGCACAGATTGTGCTTACTATTTGTTATAAATGACACTTACACCAAATAACTCCGGATGGATTGAGGTGATTTGCGGTAGCATGTTCAGCGGAAAAACAGAAGAATTAATACGGCGAATTCGACGAGCTGAAATTGCCAAGATGAATACCATTATTTTTAAACCGCAAATCGATGATCGTTACAGCTCTAGTCACGTGGTTTCCCATAATCAATCCAAATTGGCATCAAAACTGGTTAAAAACTCACAAGAAATCCTTGACGAATCATCCAAGATGGATGTGATTGGCATTGACGAAGCACAATTTTTTGACGATGACATTGTAAAGGTTTGTCAATCGTTAGCAAATGATAATAAACGCGTTGTTGTCGCTGGATTGGATACTGACTATCTCGGTAAACCATTCGGCCCCGTCCCAGCCCTGATGTGTGAAGCTGATTATCTAGATAAATTAACTGCGATTTGTATGCAATGCGGCAATCCTGCATCTTACAGTCAACGATTAACTCAAGATTCTGAACAAGTGGTTATCGGCGAAACAGATATATATGAAGCGCGATGCAGAAATTGTTTCGAGGCGCCTAAGAAATAAATGGAACGGTTCATTGGTATTTTAGGAATTCTGGTTTTATTGGCAATTGCAGTGGCAATGTCTAACAACCGCAAATCAATTCCTTGGAGATTGGTCATTTGGGGCCTTGGATTGCAACTTATATTTGCTATTATTATTTTGAAAACACCTATTGGCCAACCATTTTTTGGAGTTGTTGATACAGCAATTAAAAAATTGCTCAGTTTTTCTGATGCAGGCAGTGATTTCCTTTTTAAATCATTCAGTGCAGGTGTTGTAGAAGCTCCATTGATGAATTTTGCTTTCCGGCTTCTGCCAACTCTGATATTTTTTTCTTCCTTGATCACAGTACTTTACCATTTTGGTATTATTCAATTCATTGTGAAATGGATTGCCCGTGCCATGCAGATGACAATGAGAACCAGTGGTTCTGAAACACTCAGTGTTTCTGCAAATATTTTTGTGGGCCAAACAGAAGCACCGCTTATGGTGCGACCTTTTGTATCAAAGATGACAAAATCAGAATTAATGGCAGTGATGGTTGGTGGTTTTGCAACCGTGGCTGGGGGTGTCATGGCTATGTATGTGAAAATACTGGCAGATATCCCTGGAATTGCCGGTCACTTGATGGCAGCGTCAATTATGAGTGCACCAGCTGCTCTTGTAATCGCAAAAATCATTTATCCGGAAACAGAATCATCGGATACAATGGATGATTTGAAAATTGTGCTAGAAAAAAAAGATGACAATGCAATGGAAGCTCTTTCTCGAGGCGCTACAGATGGAATGAAATTGGCAGCAAATGTAGGTGCAATGCTGATTGCTTTTGTGGCCATGATTGCATTAGTCAATGCTATTCTTGGGGTAATGGATCTTAGTCTGCAACAAATTCTAGGATGGATATTCAGTCCGCTAGCATGGGTGATGGGTATCCCATGGCATGAAGCCGGCACTATGGGAACCCTCATGGGTGAAAAACTGGTATTAACTGAACTTATTGCTTATGGTGATCTTGCAGAATTACGTGCCACAAACTCTATTTCGGATCGATCCGCTATCATCGCCAGTTATGCTTTATGCGGGTTTGCCAATTTTGCTTCAGTGGGTATTCAGCTTGGGGGTATTGGTGGTATTGCGCCAGAAAGGCGAAAAGATTTGGCTAAATTAGTGCTTAAGGCTATGCTGGGAGGTGCGTTGGCTTCCTGGCTGACGGCCACTTTAGCAGGAATATTAATCTAAACAAAAGTTTTGTGGATTTATGCGCCTCATATTTTTAGGTCCTCCCGGTGTCGGAAAAGGTACACAAGCAAAACTTGTTTGTGATTGTTTTGATATTATTCACCTTTCAACGGGTGAAATTCTTCGAACTGAAATAGCTGTACAATCGAATATTGGTAATAAAGCCAAATTATTTATTGATAATGGGAAACTCGTTCCTGATAATGTATTACTGGACATCATAAACAATCGGTTAAGAAATAATGATGCGCAAAAAGGATATCTATTAGATGGATTCCCGCGCACCATCCCACAAGCGGAAGGGCTGGAAAAAATCATGAAAAATTTATCTCATTCTTTGAAAGCAATAGTTAGCTTATCAGTTGATGAGGATGAATTGGTCCAACGGCTGATTAATCGTAGCCTGGAATCTGGACGTAGCGATGACGCACCGGACATTATACGTCAACGCCAAAAAGTATATTGGAAGCAGACAGCTCCGCTCTTAGATTTTTATCGATCAAAAAACTTACTGAAAGAAGTGGACGGTAGTGGTGATATTCCTGAGATTACAGAACGGATATTAGGGGTTTTGAAATAGAGTGTTAAAAATCGGACTTACAGGAGGAATTGGAAGCGGAAAAAGTACAGCCAGCCTGCACTTCCAATCATTAGGTGCTTACGTTTTAGATGCAGATAAGGAAGCAAAAAATCTGATCACAACCAATAAAATAGTACAGCACGAATTAATTTCTGAATTCGGAACTGATATTATTGATGTATCTGGACAGGTAGATAAAAAAAAATTGGCCCGGATTGCTTTCCAAGATGATGACCATCAGCAACGTTTAAATTTTGTTGTCCATCCTTATATATTTGATTTAATTGACAAAGATTTTAATCGCATACTAAATGAGGGAAAACACAATATTTTTATTGTAGACGCAGCCATGATTTACGAATCTGGGTATGATACACACCTAGATTACGTGATTGTGGTTACAGCCCAATTAAAACACCGTATGGAGCGTGCCTTGGCTAGAAAAACACTTTCTCGGGAAGAAATCCTAAAACGAATCGAATTTCAATGGACAGAAATAGAGAAAATAAACATGGCTGATTTCGTTATTCATAATGATGAAACAGAAGCCAAATTGAAAAAAAACATAGAATCTCTTATCAAAAAGTTGACCTGAATCAAGAGAAATAAGTTCTCTCGAGCTTCTAATGAATTATCCTGCGTAGGGCCCGCGGTTTATCTAAAATTTCCTTTAATACAATTGCACGCTTTAAATCATTTATACTATTGAATGATAAATTAAAAGCAGACATTTTAACTTTCTGTTTTTTCCAGTATTGATATGCTTCGTGAATTGGTTCTAGCTCTGGTTTTGACAGGTCTTCAAATACAACATGAGAGTTTTCATCTGGAGCAAACACAACTTCCTTTTCAGGTTCAATTTCTTCCGCTTCTTCATCAACATAAATATTCTCGATTTCTTCTTCACTAATATCTTTGGGATCTTCCGCCAAATTCTTCATATCCCTAAATAGGTCTTGAAGAAATTCGGCTTGAAACGGGTTTGGTTTTACTTCATCAGTCGAATTTGGATCTTCTTTATCTTGTTGCTGGCCGATTGCTTGCTTCCGGCGTTTTTTTATCAACGATGACAGTAAATACAAGACCGCTAAAAAAATCCAATAGCCAATACCTTCCATTTAATCGTCATCCTGATTTGGAGCATTGGTTGATTCTTCCTCAGAACCACCGGAAATAGATTCCCGCATGGACGTATCAGCTTGGATATTTCGCATATTTACATAATCAAATACACCTAATTTACCTTCTCGAAAGGCTTGGGCCATTGCCAACGGAACCTCTGCTTCCGATTCCACTACTTTGGCCTGCATTTCCTGGGTACGTGCTTTCATTTCCTGTTCTTCAGCTACTGCCATGGCTCGCCGCGTTTCTGCCCTGGCTTGCGCCACCCGTAAATCGGCTTCAGCTTGATCTGCCTGCAGCTGTGCACCAACATTTTTACCTACATCCAGATCGGCAATATCAATGGACAAAATTTCAAAAGCTGTGCCTGCATCCAATCCTTTTTCTAGTACTGCGCGGGAAATATTATCTGGATTCTCCAGAACATTGCCATAACTAATGGATGAACCAATAGCACTTACAATACCTTCACCAACACGAGCAATAATGGTATCATCGGTGGCTCCTCCAACCAATCCTGGAATATTTGTCCGAACTGTGACTCTCGCCCGTGCTTTCAGTTCAACACCGTCCTTTGCCACCGCAGATAGGTATCCCTCTCGAGGGGCATCAATCACCTTAGGATAAACACTGGTTTCTACCGCAGTCTTTACATCTCGTCCCGCCAAATCAATTGCTGTCGCTGTTTCAAAGGTCAAATTAATTTGTGCTTTATCCGACGCAATCAGAGCTATCACCACATTAGCTACATTTCCACCAGCCAAATAATGCGTTTCCAGCATATCGGTCTTCAAATGTGTCAGGCCAGCTTTATGGGTATTAATAACACCATCTACAATAAGGCGCGGTGATATTTTTCGTAAGCGCATGCGGATCAAATCAATAATCGTAATGCGACCAATACCCAGACTTACAACTCCTTGAATCCACATTCCAACGGGAACAAAATAGAATAATAAAAAAACAAATATTAGCACCATAGCTAATGTGATAATGGAAATAACACTCATGATTTATTCCTCCGAGTTCAGTTTTCTAACGACCACTCGGTTGCCATCAACCGAGAGAACTTTTACTTTTGAATCCTTTTCAATAAAATCGCCTTCGCTTACAACAAAAATACGTTTACCATCAATGATTACCCAACCTGCTGGGCGCAGGTCAGTTTGTGATACACCTTCCGCATGAACTAGGTTTTCCCACCCTACAGAAGTACTGTATCCTTCCTCTGTTTTTTCTACAGCTGGAGAAGTTAATTTTTGCCAAAAAACCGTTTTTGTCATTAGCTTGAACAATAAAACAAGTCCAATGATCCCCCCAATTATGCCAATGGTTAAACCCCATATTGCCATGGTCTCAAATTCAGCACCAACAGGTATATCAGGTAACAGTAATTCATATAAACCCCATAAAATGAGCGCAATCCCCCCAATTCCGGCAATACCAAAACCTGGAATAATAATGATCTCCACTATCAATAATCCCACCCCAGCCAGAATGATCAGCATGTCTGTCATGGTTGCCAGCTTCGCGATATAAGAGGCTCCTAACGAAAGGGCCAGACAGACCAACCCCACAGAACCAGGTATTCCCCAACCAGGGCTTTGCAGTTCAAATAAAATGCCTAGAAATCCAAAAGTGGTAAGTAGAGACGCCACCACTGGATTGGTTAAAAAACGAACAAATGCTTCGGACCAGTTTTCATCGGTATGTTTTATCTCAGCATCTTCAAGTTCTAGGAATATTAGTAGTTCTTCAAATGTTTCTTGTATCCCATCCGCTATTTTGTATTTTAAAGCCAATTCTGTCGTAAGAGTAATAAGCTTCCCCTCTTTACGTCCTTCCAAATCGTTAACCTCAATCGAGTCACCATTAATAACTAGATGGGTAAAAGATAATTCTTCATCTACCATTCCTTTTGCAATATCCACATTACGATCCCGGCTTTCAGCAGTAGAGGCCATTTCTTCCCGCATATAACTGATAACTTTTTCACTCCCCTTTTTCCCTGACATATCAACAGCAGTTGCTGCGCCGATGGTCCCACCGCTAGTCATAAATATTTTTTCGCAGGACAGCGAAATGAGAGCTCCAGCAGATATAGCACGCCGATTAATAAAAGCAATAGTTGGAATCTTTGCGCTCAAGATTGCATCTTTAATCTGGGTTGCCGCATCTAACCGCCCACCAAAAGTATCAATATCGAAAATAATTACTTTTGCATTATCTTTCTCTGCCATTTCAATACTGCGTTCAATAAATGGAGGAAGACCCAAATCGATCGTATCATGAATAGGTACTTTGTAGACAATTTGAGATTCCCCGAATGAAATAAGAAAAATAAGAATGGTTAATATATGCTGCTTCATTCCTTCGAGTTTAGCCGTTATCTTCGATAAAAACAATGATGGTAACACGAATTTAGAGTAATTTCTTTTACATTTGGTTAGCGAGGCAAGAACCATTTATGACCCTCAAAGACAAATTCACTTATCGTCTATTACATGTCGCTTCCCGTCGGATGCGGCGATTATCAAATACAGCTCGATCTCGGTTCGCAAATAAATTGGGTGCTTTCGCTTTTAACCGCATACCTATCCGAAAAGAACTAGCATATAATAATATCAAAACAGCATTTCCTGATAAAAGTGAAACATGGATCAATAACGTTTTAATAAGTACTTATCGTTTATTTTTTACCAATTTTTTAGAATTTCTTTCTCTTCCGAAATCATACAATTCTATCCATTTTCATGTTAAAAACAAGCACATTCTTGACAAAGCCGCAGAACAAAAAAAGGGTGTAATCATTGTTACTGGCCATTTTGGCTTATGGGAAATATTAGGTTCCTGGCTAGGTGTAAATGGATATCCGATTTGGGGTATTATTCAACGACAAGGTAACCAAGGTGCTGATCTATTTTTTAAAGAAATGCGCGAGTCTTACGGAATGAATCATATTTATCGTAAATCCTCCCTGAATAGTATGTATGAGTTGTTTAAAGAAAATAATATGTTAATTATAGCTAGCGATCAAGACGCAAAAGGGCGTGGTGTATTTGTCCAATTTTTTGGGCAACAATCTTCAACACCTAAAGGAACAGCTATTTTTCATATGCGGACAGGTGCACCGATGGTTTTTTCTGTGGCACATAAAGAAAATAATGGGACAGTTGTTATTTCATTTTCATCTATTGAACTAAATGGTAGTATGTCTATTGAAACTATCACGCAAGCATACACAAAGATGCTAGAAGCAAAGGTACGGGAATACCCAGATCATTATTTCTGGTTTCACCGTAAATGGAAAACCAAATCAAAGGCGTGAACCAAAAAACAACTGACCGAATAAAATGTGGGTCTGATAATGCAATTCAGGCAGCAGGAAACGCCATTCTGTATGGTGGTGTAATTGTTTACCCCACTGATACCCTTTATGGATTTGGAGTAGATGCCCGCAATGAAACGGCCATAAAACGATTGAAAATAATTAAAGGACGCAGTACTCCTTTAAGTGTTATTGCACCAAATCCTAGCACGGTATTATCTTGGGCAGACATCACATATGAAGACTGGGAGACTGTAAAACAATATTTACGAGGACCTACGACTATTATTTTACCTGTTAAAAAGGGCATAGTTCATCCTTCAATTTTAGGCGAGGGAAAGACCTTAGGTATTCGAATCCCTGCCCACCCATTTGGACCGGACCTATGTGAAAAACTTGGATTCCCAATCACGACAACATCAGTAAACAGAACTGGAGAAACTCCTATAAATAATCCAGATGTAATTGTTGCAGAATTTGATGGGGAATTTGATTTGTTGATTGATGACGGTCCGCTCCCAGAATCCATCGGTTCAACCATATATAAACTGGAAAAATCAAAGCTCAAAGTTATTCGTTCTTGAAAAAAATATTTATTACACTCTTTTTCATATCCATTGCATGGTCAAAAGAAGTGCCATTCAAGACCGGCGAATCCTTGAAATATACTGCTGAATTTAATTTCATCCCCGTTGGACAAGCAGAACTCTATGTAACTGGAATTGAACAGATTAACGGAAATGATGCATACCATGTTACCTTTTCTGCAAATACAAAAGGGTTAGCCGATCAACTATTTAAAATTCAAGATAAAATCGACATTTGGATGGATACAAAAGAATTTTTTACACACAGATTAAAAAAAGATATTAATGAAGGTAATTATCAAAAATCAGTCGATGTAATTTTTGATTATGATAAATCTGTTGCCAGAACTGAAACCAAAGAAGTTGCAATTGATTTTAAAGCACGGGATTCTTTTTCTATGTTTTATTATCTTCGAACTATTCTTCTCAAAGAAAATGAAGTAATGTCTTTCTCATCATTTGAAGGTAGAAAAATCGTTCATTATAATCTTCAAATGACTGGAAAAGAAATAGTGAAGTCACCGCTAGGAACATTCTCCTGCAAAGTGATTCGACCATTTAGTGACGGGAAAAACCTATTTAAAAATGCAGGGGATATGCAAATCTGGATCAGTGATGATAAAAAGCGTTTACCTGTAAAAATTCAAATTAAAATGAAATTTGGATCCATGATGCTTTTGCTGAAGAAGGTCAGTTAAATAGCAATAATCACTTTAAAGGAATTAATTCCCAAACAATCTCCCTACATCATTTACAATTACCGTAATCATCAGCATCAATAACAAGACCATTCCAATTTGTTGAATGGCTAAACGCACTTTCACGGTAAGAGGTCGGCGGATGATTCCTTCAATTAGTGTTAAAAAAATGTGACCGCCATCCAGGCCCGGGATGGGTAGCACGTTTATAAATGCCAGGTTACAACTGATAAGGGCCATCAAAGATAAAAAAGGAATCCATCCTAATTTTGCTGTCTCACCAGCTAATTGTGCAATAAAAATTGGTCCACCCAGTTCTTTTAGGGAAGCCTGCCCGGATACCAACATACGTATGGATAAAACGAGCATGCCAAATCCCCTGGCAGTAGCGCCCATACCCATATTCATACTTTCTATAAATGAAACTGGATAGTATTGATACTTTGGATAAATTCCTATTACACCAAGCGTATCTCCTGACTCAGGATTTATTTGAAAGGTCGTTTCCAATGAAATAGATTTTGTTGTTCCATCTCTTAGATAGGTTAGATCTATCTTTTGATTTGGCCTTTGGTGAATTTCTTCAGTCAGGTTCTCCCAGGTTAAAATATTTTTTCCTTCCACCATTTTAATTTTATCACCTGATCTTAACCCGGCAATATCAGCTGGTAACCCCGGCAACAATTCATTGATTACCGGCTCATTTGAAATAATTGGTTTTCCGCTAGAATAAGATAGCCCCGTAAAAATAACGAAGGCTAATAATGTATTCATGATAACACCAGCACTCATAAACCAAATTTGTTGCCATTTTGGTTTACTCATCAATTCATAGGGTTCATGTTTATAAGTTGCATCCATACTTTCGTCAATTATACCAGCAACTTTCACATATCCACCAAATGGAATAATAGCAAAACAATATTCGGTACCGGTTCCTTTTCTACCTGAGCGTGTAATTGAGGTCGTCTTAATTGGTCCCCATTCCAGTTTTCCTTTTTCATTTTTTCGATAGAAAAAAAACTGAAATTTCCAACCATCTTTGATGGAAGTGAAAGCCATGAGACGCGGTGGATAACCAATTGAAAAACGTTCTACTCGAACGCCAATCGAACGTGCCGCTAGATAATGACCTAGCTCATGGATAAAAATCAGGACCCCTAATAAAACAATTGTTGCGATTAAAGTTATCATTTCATTGAATCAATCCCACATTAGCTTAAATATAACATTTTTTAAATATATCGGCTCTCAATAGATTTTACAAAATTACTAGCCCAATTTTCCAGACTAAGTATTTCCTCCACAGATGGGTGCTCAATCCATTCATGATTTTCACATGTCTTCTCAATAATTTCTGGGATATCTAAAAAACCAATCTCACCATCTAAAAATCGATAAACGGCTTGTTCATTGGCAACATTCAATACGGCCGAATTTGTACCACCTTGCTTCATCGCGTTATAAGCTAGACCAATGCATGGAAAGCGGTTTAAATCAGGTGCTTGAAATGTAAGGGATTCAATTTCGATTAAATCTAATCCTTGCCAAGCGGCTGTAATGTGTCGTGGATGGGTAAGGGCATATTGAATTGGTATTTTCATATCTGGCACACCAAGTTGGGCTTTTACTGACTTATCTTTGAATTCCACCATGGAATGAATTATCGATTCGGGATGAACAATAATATCAATTTTTTCTGCACTTAAACCAAATAACCAATGAGCTTCAATCACTTCGAGTCCTTTATTCATCATTGTCGCTGAATCGATAGTGATTTTATTCCCCATTTTCCAGTTAGGGTGTTTCAATGCATCCGCCGGTATTACATCCTTAAATCTATTCAAATCTAAGGTGCGAAAAGGACCACCGCTGCCGGTAAGAATAATCCGCTCTACATCTTCCAAAGTTTCACCAGTAAGGCATTGCCATATAGCAGAGTGCTCACTATCCACAGGAAAGATCTTTGCACCTGACACTGATTTTTCCCGTTCAATAATTTCACCTGCCATCACCAAACTCTCTTTGTTGCTGAGAGCTACATCAACCCCAGCTTTTACTGCATTCAAAGTTGGCTCCATTCCTGAAGACCCGACCAATCCATTTACCATAATATCGATATCATCTCGACTCGCTAATTCCAATAGCCCTTCTCTTCCCACAAGAACCGTTATACCTATTTCCTTCAATTCGCTTTTAATAAAATCCACTGCATCCGTATCTATAATCACAACAGATTCTGGACGATATTTTTTTGCTTGTTCAACCAACAGTTTCCCATTTTTATTCGCACTTAATCCAAAAACTTTGTATTTGTCACCTAAGTTATCTATTACATTTAATGTATTAATACCAATGGATCCGGTCGAACCGAGTATAGAAATTTTTTTCATAATTATAATATTCCAACAATGGTTAAAGACACCATGGAATACTTCGAAGCTAACCAAATTTGCGGAATTGCTTGCATACCAAAAAATGTAGCGGAAGTCCCAATATTAATAAAGTTTGTTTGAATTTCTACCTTTTCCATATAATTATCTTCAAATTGTAAATAAGGATCAGCACTCAACATGTTCATTCCAAAACCAAGATAAATCGGGAATTTTTTCCAACTTAATTCACGTTCTGCAGTTACCTGTAAAGCTGACACTTTTACCTGATCATGTGAATACAATCTTCCAGAATCAAAATTAACAACCCACTTAGACGGAACATCTTCTTTCCCCGGTTTTAAAGATAATCCCCAGCCGTACATCTGGACGGCTCCTTCTTTACCTGAATAGGCGGTCATTCTTCCCTTTAAGTATAAATTCCAAGACACCTTTAATTGACCCTGTAGTGTGGGAAGAAATCCATTTATTGAATTTCCTTTTATCATGGATCCCCCATAAATAATTCGGTCCTCCCCATTAATTTGCATGGGATAATGGTGTGTGGCTGCAAATCCTGCTTGGCGAAAAAGTGTAGTGGATTCTTTAGAATAATCTGATAATTGATCCAATTTAAAGCTTGTCCATTGTCCTAAAGATACAGATACAAAAAAAATAAAAGAAACAACTCGCATAGCCCAAATTACGGGGTAGTTGGAATTAAATAATCCCTCTTTCGCTGTTTTCAATAAATTGAACAATTTCTTTAATTTCATCTGTAGCTGGTAATTCGCTTTTTATTTTATTTAATGCGTCTGTTCGATTGATTTTTGAAACAAAATAGGTACGATAGGCTTTCTTTATAAGCAACCGTTTTTCATCTGAAAAACCCCGTCGTTGTAGTCCAATTTTATTAATTCCACCAAACCGTAATGGCTCACCTGCAGCAATAATAAATGGCGGTACATCTTGCACAACACGATAACCTCCACCTACAAATGAATGGGAACCTATTTTCCCAAACTGGTGCACCATTACACCTCCACCCAGGTTAACCCATGTTCCCAGTTCAACGTGTCCACCCAAGGTGGCAACATTGGCCATGTTTGTATTATCTCCAACAAAACAATCATGGGCAACATGAACGCAGGCCATTAATAAAACGTTATTGCCAATAACAGTTTTCCCATGTGCAATTGTACCTCGGTTAATTGTGACAGATTCACGAATGATAACATTATCCCCAATTACGGTTATAGTTTTTTCACCAGAATATTTTAGATCTTGGGGGGCTTCCCCAATCGAACAATTATGATAAATGGTACAATTGGAACCAATGGTTGTTCCTTTACAGATGGTATTATAATTGCCAATGGATGTTCCATCACCAATTTTTACACCTTTCTCAATTATATTATAAGCACCAACGGATACATTTTGGCCGAGTTCTGCCTTAGGAGATATAATTGAGGTTGAATGTATGGAGATGGGGGGATCAGGCTCCCGCCCGGTCCACCACCGTAGCCTTGATTTTAGCTTCTGCCACTAGTTTTTCTCCAACATATCCTTTACCAACTATTATCGCTGTTTCAAGTTTGAACTTTTCTATTCTCATTTCAAGACGGAGTTGATCACCAGGGATAATTGGGTGGCGGAATTTTGCTTCAGATAACGCAGAGAAAAACATATTCTTTTTTAGAGGATCATCAACACTATTTAGAACTAAAAACGCCCCAGCTTGAGCCATAGCCTCTATCACCAATACACCTGGCATCACAGGCTGACTTGGGAAATGCCCTTGAAAAAAAGGTTCATTAATTGTCACATTTTTATATGCGGTCAATTTTTCACCTGGAGTGATATCGATAATTCTATCCACTAAAACAAAGGGATATCGATGGGGAAGCAAATTTAAAATTGAATTAATATCAAACATGAACTTGGAATTGGCATTTTTCTGAAAACGCCGTTGCAAGATTTTCTTTTCATAAACTTTCTTTATTTTCTTAACCAATTCTACATTGGCTGCATGGCCACTTTTTGAAGCAATAACATGGCCTTGCAGTGGCATACCTAATAGGGCTAAATCACCAATTAAATCCAATGCCTTATGACGTACGGGTTCATTGTCAAAACGCAATTTTTTACCATTTAGTATTCCGTTGGCTCCTAGACTAATTTCCTTTTTAATTCCAAATAACCCTTTAAGATTATCTGCTTCTGTCTGGTCAATTTCCTTATCTAGAATTACAACAGCATTATCCAAATTTCCGCCTTGAATCAGTCCATCTTTCTTTAAAGCTTCAACTTCACTTAAAAAAGCGAATGTTCGGGCTGGAGCTATATCTTTGGCAAAATTTTCTTCCAGCTTATCTAAAGTAGTAAATTGCGTACCTAGAGAGCGGAATTTATAGTCAATCATAAAAGTAATACGGAACTGGTCAGAGGGCATAATATGAATATCAACACCACGCTTATGGTCAGTATAACCAACTGCCTCATCAATATAAAGATAATTTTTTGGTGTATTCTGTTTGACAATTCCTGCTTTAAGTAATGCTTCAACAAAATCAATAGCACTACCATCCATAACCGGTGGTTCTTTTGCAGTCAACTCAATAAGAACATTATCTAGTCCAATACCAACACAGGCAGCCAATGTATGCTCAACCGTATGGATCCTCACGCCATTTTCTTCAATAGTTGTCCCGCGTGAAATATCAACTACATGATCTATATCGGCACGGATTTCTGGGCATCCTTCTACATCCATACGTTTAAAACGAATTCCAAAATCCTCGGGTGCAGGTTTAAAAGTTATCTTTGATTCAACACCGGTATGCAGACCCACACCTACACAAGATGTTTTATTTCTAATTGTACACTGATTTTTAATGAAATTCATTTATTCTGGGACCAAAAAATATTTTTCTAGTTCTTTCATTTTATTTTTTAATCTTTTCACTTCTATATGAACAGCATCTCGACGGTTTTTTTCCTTTATTTCTCTAGCGGGTGCACCCGCATAAATTTTTCCGCCTGTGAGATCTTTCATAGCCACTGTGTAGCAAGCTAATATTGCACGATCTCCAATTGAAATATGATCAATCGCACCTGCTTGGCCACCAAAGCTACAAAACTCTCCAACTTTTGTGCTTCCAGCTATTGTAACGTGCGCTGTTAGTAAACAACCTTTCCCTATAGAAACATTGTGGGCGATTTGGACATTATTATCAAATTTACACATGTCACCAATAGTGGTTTCTCCAATTGTCCCACGGTCTATCGTACAATTTGCACCTAATTCAACATCATTACCAATAGTAACATTACCGTTTTGTGGAACTTTATAATTAATATCATTTTGAGTAAAAAATCCAAATCCATCACATCCAATCACTGTACCAGAATGAATCAAGCACCTATCACCTATTATCGTGCGATGATGAAGATGGATGCTGTTTTCTATCTCAGAATCACAACCAATAACGGTATCGGCATTAATTACATTATTGGCACCTATGACCGTATTATCACCAATGACTACGCCACGATCAATGATGCTATATGGGCCAATGGATACTCCCTTCCCCAATACGGCATCAGCATCAATTATTGCTGTTTTATGAATCCCTTTTTGCGAAGAGTATTGAGGGGAAAAATAATCCAATATTTTTACCATTGCTAATTTTGGATTATCTACAATAATACCATCCAAATCATTTAGTATTTCCGAATCGGAAGCAATTACAGCAGAGGCTTGCGTTGATTCAATGTATTTGAAATATTTTTGATTAACTATAAAAGTAATAGTACCTGGTTTCCCATCCTTAATAGTTGAAACACCTCGAATATTTAACTTGGGATTACCAACAACGGTACCCTGCAAAAAATCTGCTAATTCTTTTAAAGTAGGCAAGAAAAATTGAACCTATTTTTTGTTTACTGAATTATCATCATCCGGTATATTGTATTTGCGTAATTCAAATAAAACATCATCAGTCAAATCATGTACAGGATTTCCGTATAACAATGCTACTGAACCATCAATAATAAAATCAATATTTTTTGCAGACGCAACTTTATCTACAGCGCGTTTTACTTTTGAAAGAATATCAAATTCTAACTGCGCTTGTCTACGGTATAGTTCACCTTCAGGGCCAACCTTTGTCACCTGGAATTGTTGAATCGTTTGTTCGCGAGAAGCGATTTCAACTTCTTTTTCTTTACGCCAATCTGGACTGCTCATAAGGCGCTGGGTTTCGAACGCTTGTTTAATACTGTCAAGTTCAACAACCATTTTGTTATACTGCGCATTCACTTGGCGATATTCCAGCTGAAGCTGGGCCTCCGCATCTTTGAATTCTTCGTACTCTGCACGTATACGATCTGATTGAACAAATCCAATTTTATTTTGAGCCGTAAGTAATACTGGCAAAATCATTGCCATAATGCCCACGGTTGTGATTGTTTTCCGAATCACATTTACCTCCTTGATTTAATTATCATCTACCAAAAATGATTGTGTATTCCCAACCCTGAGGATTGCCGTCGCCGGTAATGTCATCAAAACCGTAACCCATATCGAAACCAAGCTGTCCAATCATGGGCATAAAGAATCTTATCCCAATACCAGCAGATCGTTTAAGTTCAAGCGGATACCTGCGCGGAAATCCCAATGACTGCATAAGCCGTGTATCATTCCACACCCCGCCTGCTTCTGCAAACAACATTGCGTAAACAACCGGATTTTCAGAAAGTGGCACTCTAAATTCTGTTGTATACTTTAACATTGTGTTACCACCGATACTACGCCCCTGCGATGTTGTTGGGCCAACAGCATTATCTGGATACCCTCTAAGCATCGTCCCGTAAGGAATACCGTTACCACCCATAATAAATCTTTCATAAGGCGGGATATAAGCGAAATTATCGCCGCCAGTATTTAACATTCGGATGGTACCTACTTTCAATGAACTGGTTAATACAAATTTCCAGAATGTAGGTGTATACCAGTCTAAAGTCAAAACATGTTTATGGTAATTCTCATCACCACCTAAAATACCCCCGGAAAATGTAGATTCCCATGTTGCACGTGATCCTTGGGTCGGAAACTCAGCCCGGTCACGACTGTCACGGCTAATGGATTGTCTTAAATTTATACCTGTGGATTCACGGAAATTTCCAATATACTGATTGAGAATCTCTTCATCACCCATGTATTCAGCTTTTCTCACAGTCATCTCCCAATAGGCTCTAAAATGATCATCTGGCCATTTTAATCGCCGTCCCCACTGTATTGATGTTCCTCGTGATCTTTGGTCAAATGGATAAAAATAATATGAGTTTCCCTGTCCTCTAAATGTATAAAAAATAGAAAACCCAATCCGATTGGGAGTATCCCTGAACATTGGATCCATAAAGCGTATATTAAAAGATTCATATTTCCCAGGTGTACCATAATTATTCATTACTGACATCTGTGTACCAACTTCAAATCCTACAGAAAGGACTTGTCCTCTTCCTTGAAAATTATTGAATTCAACATTTGCACCTCCAGTCATTCCATAGATACCAGTAAATCCTATATTCGCACTAGCTTTATCAGATGATTTTTCTTTAAGGGTAATATCGAGGTCAATTTCATCATCATCAATGGGAATAACATTTGGATTAAGAGATGTTGGATCAAAATAATTTAAAACGTGCAATTTTCTGATACTGCGTTCCAACAATGCCCGACGGAATAAATCACCTGGGTAAACATCCAATTCTCTCCGGATGACATTCTCCCGGGTTTTCTCGTTTCCATATATATTGATGTTACGTATATATACCTGATTGTTTTCTGTGATGGAAAAATGGATATTGATTGAATCTTCACCAACCGGGGTAAAAAATGGCTCAATGTTCACATACAAATAGCCACGATCCATATACAAACTCTGCATGTTTTGAAACGCTTCTTGAAAACTGGATTGGCTGAAGTAATCCCCCTTTTCCAGATTTAGTACATTAGCAAAATCATCGGTTTCGTAGAGAGTATGGCCTTCCCAAGTAAAATCCTGGTATTTATACCGGTTGCCTTCAACTACCTTAATATCAACCACCAATCCTTTTTTCTTAGGTTCATAATATATTGAATCGGACAAAACTGTAAAATCGCGATAACCTTCATCTCGATAAAAGGTAGCAAGAGCTTCTAAGTCTTCTTCGAATTTTTTTTCATCAAATGCAGCGGCCCATAAACGCCACCAACTTCTTATTTTTGTTTCTTTCAGTTGCCATCTAAGTTTATAAAGAGATAATTTTTTTCTTATGAACTGTGGCAGTGGAATCCAAGATTTTGATGCCATCCACCCAAAATTACTGGCATTCCCTCTGATCTGGATATCCTTTATTTTAACTTTTTTGCCTTCTTTTATTGTGAAAACAACATCCTTTTTTTCTTCCTCACTGCCCACTATCGAAGGCTTCATTTCACCTTCAATTTCTACTAAAAAGTAGCCATCTTCTTTATACAGGCTTTTCATTTTTTTAATTGTTTTAGTAATAAAATTAGGTTTGATTCTCATCCCTCGCTGAAAGGAAAGTTCACTCTTAAATTTTTTATCCTTAATCTTTTTGTTACCATTAAAAATCACTTCGCCCAACACAGGTGATTCTTCGACTTCAATGCTTATTAATATTCCTTCAGGTGTTTCACCATCAAAATGAATTTGTATATTGCTAAAAACACCTAATTCCCATAGGCGTTTTACCGCACGCCGAAAATCTTCTGTAGATACTTCTTGGCCATCTTGTAGGCCAGCCGTGTATAGCACCATGTTTTGGCTAGTAGCAACATTCCCTTCAACACGCACTTCTTTTAGCTTAAATGAAGGTGGTGCTTGAGCCATGACAAAAACGGATAGAAAAAATATGCTCAATTTTTTCATGCTGATACTTGTTCCTCTATTTGACCAAATCGTCTTTGGCGTCCTTGATAATCTACAATCGAATTTAATAGATCTTCTTCTCTGAAATCGGGCCAATGGATATCCGTTAGAAAAAATTCAGTATAGGCTAATTGCCACAATAAAAAATTACTGATACGTGATTCGCCACCAGTGCGGATTAATAAATCCGGATCGGGAATATCCACTGTGTACAATTCACGGGAAAATATTGCTTCTGAAATTTGATTTGAATTCATTTCACCTGACAGAATTTTATCTGCAATACGCTGAACAGCCATTAATAGTTCCTGGCGACTGCTATAATTCAAGGCTAAAATCAAGTTCAGTCCTGTATTATTTTTAGTTACTTCAATCCCTTCCAGTATTCCCTGCCTTGAATTATCAGGTAAATCATTTATATTCCCAATTGTAGATAGGCGAACATTATTTTTATTTAAGTTTCCAACTTCTTTTTTAATAGTACTTAACAGCAATTTCATGATGGCAGAAACTTCTTTTTGGGGTCGTTTCCAATTTTCATTGGAAAAAGTATACAAGGTCAAGTAGGATACACCGATTTCCCCACACACCTGTACAATTTCCCGGACAGAATTAATTCCTTCAACGTGACCAGCAACACGTGGCAAGTTGTTTGCCTTGGCCCATCGACCGTTTCCATCCATAATAATGGCGATATGCGCTGGTAAATTCCCTTGTTCCACAATTTTTTCTCTCAGCGATTTATTCATGAATTAGGTTTCATAAAACAAGTAAAAAAACGAGGGAAAAATTACTCTTTCCGACGGGTGCAATCAATGAATAAACAGTATAGATTATTCAGGTAGCTCATACAATTCTGCTATGTGGTGATCAAATGGAGTGAGTCTATCAGGTACAATCACATCTTTAAATTCCGATTTACATTTATAACATTCGACAGAATCTTTGACACGGCGATATAACAGATAATCAATGATGGAAAGGACAAGCAAGCTGATTCCATATGTCCATGGAACTAAAAGTGCACCGATTAAAATGACGATGCATCCAACGGCCTGGTTAAAATCTTTTTTCCGATAGAAATGTTCACAGCCACATACAGGACATTCAACAAAATCCAAATTACTTTCAAATAAAACTGGTTTTTGACATTCATTACAGTAAAGAGCTTCTGGAAATGACTTTGTCTTTTTACAGATTTCACAATCTAGTCGACTCACAATAAAAATCCATATTGGAGTAAGTAATATTTATATAACAGATCACCAAACAAAATGGACAAAACAGAAACATATAAAAGCCCAGTAGCGCTTTGGGTCGCCTGTAATTTTAAAGTATTCCATATAAAGATATTTAAAACAATGGGGACAATATTGCCCATAAAAAATGCCACCAACAGCAAGAACCCTTCAAATTGTAACATGTATACCCAAATGCTATGACTTATTCCAAATGAATCAACAAAAGAATCAATTGATATAAACAATACATCCCAAATAGTGCGGATAAATAATAAAACCCACATTACAAGTGTAGCTTTTTTTAACAATTTGATGGGTAAAGCAACAACATTTAAATACCAATGTCCCAGAATCATCGCAAAGAATACTGCTGCTGTAATTGCCGAACCCAAAAGAACGATAAACCACACACCATAGGAATAAAAATCATGGGTAAGGTTATTAACCACCTGAATCATTGTAACAATTCCAAAAATTGCAATACCTGTGATTACTAAATTGTTGATATGGTTGGAATTCCAATAAATGGCCGTAATGGACATGATTGCACCAAACCAAACCCAAAGATAAATTTCACTAACAAAGTCTGGATTAAGAAAGTGGAATGTGGTCCCTCCTATAGCACCTACGATACAACACATACCAAGGTTAAACCGATAAAAACCTTTGTCGATTGTTTTGAGAGGTGCAATCCAAAGAAAAAAAGGATAAACAAAAGCAAAGCCCAAAAATATGAGCGTAATTATTTCGGAGAATGAACTGAACATTAGTTCAGGACATTTACAATCTTTTCAGCAATGGATCGATAAATTTCGGACACTTGTGATTCAGGATTCTTACTTGTAATAGGTTCACCAGCATCAGTGGCTTCCATAATTTCTTGCGAAATCGGAATTTCACCTAACAATTGTACTTCTAATCGATCACTTTCAGATTTTCCACCACCACGTTTAAATAAATCAATCCGAATTCCAAATTTCCCATCAGATTCTACATTTACATGTTGACCTTCAATTGAGACTGTACTACCACCTTCAATCTGACCTTTTATAAACAGGCCAGACATATTCTCAATAACACCCAAAACAGGTGTATGTACTTTTTTAAACATATCGGCGCCCTTACGTACATCAGCCAACGCAATATCCTGCGGTGTTGTAACAATGACTGCTCCACTAATTTTCAATTTTTGGGTGAGGGTAAGCTGAACATCCCCAGTACCTGGGGGAAGGTCAAGAATTAAATAATCCAATTCACCCCATTCTACATCGCGAAAAAATTGTTCTGTCATTCGAGCGATCAATGGGCCACGCCATATCACTGGTGTTTCGTTGCCACTAATAAAACCAAAACTCATTATTTTCAGCCCCATATGATCTAAGGGGATAAGTTTACGATCCTGCGTCATTTGAGGTTGTTCGTTAGTCCCTAGAATAATTGGCAAGGATGGGCCATAAATATCTAAATCTAGAAGACCAACAGAATTGCCTGCATTTTTAAGTGTAAATGCTAAGTTTGCGGCAACGGTGGATTTCCCTACACCGCCTTTTCCACTTGCAATGGCAATAACATGCTTAACCCCATCTAAAGTTGATGCCGGTTTTTGTGCGGGGGATTGGGCTACATTTCCGATATTGGATGGTGCAGCATTTTTATTTACTGAAACATTAACATTGGTAAAAGCTTTTGACTTTTCTAATGTTTGGGTGACATCGTTAATTACAGCAGTTATCTTTGCTTCTTGTTGAGTGGTAATCTTGAGAGTAACGTTTACAGTTTCACCATCAATTTCTACGTCATCAACCATCCCGAAAGAAACAATGTCTCGGCTGAATCCGGGATAGTTTACTGATTTTAGTAATTCAAGTACTTGATTATTATTCATAGGAAAGCAAAAAAAACGGCTGTTGAAATTACAACAACCGTTTTATGCAAGTTTTTTTAATTAAGTAAGTCTTAACCTGGATATTCTTGGCCGAACCATTCATAATTAATTCTACTAAACTTATGCCATTCTTCAGGTACTTCGCTTTCTTCAAAAATAGCTTCTACAGGACATTCCGGTTCACAAGCCCCACAATCAATACATTCTTCTGGATCAATATAAAGTTGTTTTCCCTCAGGATCAAAACCATCTGCTTTTGCTTCTGCGCCAGCACCGGTTTTATCATCTGGTCCATGTATACAATCTACTGGACAAACTTCCACACAAGCGGTATCGCAAGTTCCAACACATGGTTCAGCTATAATGTAGGTCATCGTTTTCTCCTATAAAGTTTTCAAAACGCTGGCAAAATTAAATCACTTTTTTAATTGACAAAAAGACTTTTGGTGATAAAATACAAATTTTCGTAATTTTTGTACTTATAATTAAACCCATTATCATGGCAAATAACTATAAATACAATCATTATAAAACAGTTCCAGAACCAGCAGCTAAGGTTAATTTTAAGAAAAAGAAACCGAAATTAATGGCTGTAGTCGATGAGGACGGTTGCACTGGATGTCAGGTTTGTGTACCTTTTTGCCCTGTAGATTGTATTGAGCCCGTTCCAAATGAAAAATACGGGATTCCGATTGCACCGGTTCAAGTTCGTTTCGATGAATGCATTGGATGTCAGATTTGCGCAAAAGTATGCACAAAGTTAACTTGGGATGCAATCCGTATGATTAAAACTGAAGAATTTGAAGAAATTTATGATATAACTCTTTCTGGCTAATTTGCCGCCAGATAAAAAGAATACCACCCTAGTTATTGATCAGGGGACTTCTTCCACAAAAATATTTTTATTCAATTTATCGAATCATGTTGTATTTAAATCGGAAGATAAACACACTTTAAAATATCCAAGGCCTGGGCATGTAGAGGCAGATGCTCTGGCGATTGCTCATACCTGCGAAAAATTAATAAATGGCATTCGGCTTTAAAAAAAGCCGGGGTGACCTGAACTAAAGATAAGTATTCAAAAATGATCGAATTTCTTCACAAATAAACTCCCCCTTTACAATTCCAATATAATCCATATTGCCATCCTTGATAATGATGTGGAATGGCGTTCCCCACCTCCTAGAATCATTTAAGGATTTTCTAAAATTATAAAATAGTGTATTATTTCTTTTTTCTTCATCCTTTTCGTTCAATTCACCTAAAACCCAGTTCATATTTAAGCCATATAATTGTGTGAATGCTCTTGAAGCTTCCTTAGGCGCATAATCCATTACTAATGTCATACCAAGACCACTGGGACTAAATTCTTCATAAAGCTTCGGAATTTGTTCAGCTTCATAATGGCAATTAGGGCACCATTCTGCAAAATAAGATATAATAGAAATTGCGCCTTTGGATTCACTACTGGATTCATCCATTCCGGATAGGGATGATAATGATATTTTGTTTTCAGTTAGCTCTAACCATTCAATGGGTGCATATTCATGGGGCTTTCCCATTTTAATTGTATCCTACAATAATTATAACAATCGCAAGAGCCAATAAACATAAATTTCGATTTAAACTAAATTTTTGCTTCACATATTCATCATTCATATCGCTATGAATTAGCTTTGCCCTAGACATATGAGTAAATCCAACCGCAGCAAGCCCAAACAATATTTTTAAATGCATCCACCCAACTTGGAGCCAATGAGTTTGATCGATCATCATAAGAACACCGGTTAAAGGAATAAAAAAGGAAGCGGGCATTTCAACCTTTGTGATTAAATCTAACATAAGATCTACATCTTCAGTTTGTTTTTTAGACCAAATAATAGTTACAGCAAGTGCTGTTCCAAACCAGGCTGCCATACCTATAAAATGGAGTAACCTCAATGTTGTGTAATATGTGATATTTTCCATTATTGAAATTAATATTCTAATCGATTTGGATTAAATAAATGAATTCACATCCACTTCGTTTAAATCATCCACAACAATTGTTGGATTTGAATTTTCCAATTCATTTCTACGCTGATGCTTTCGACACACAATAATAGATTTTGTTTGATTTTTATTGGCAGCAATAGCATCCTGTACAGTGTCTCCTACAATAATAATATCTTCAAACCGAAAGGATTTCTCCAAGACATCCCATGCTTTTTCTCGTGCTAGCCAAGGCAGATCCGATCTCATTGCAGCATCATCTCCAAAAACACCAAATGGGAATACATCCCATAAATTAAATTTGTCCAGTTTTATTTTAGCAGTGGCCTTAATGTTTCCAGATAGTAGTCCATATGATAGTCCGGCTTGCTTTACGCTATTCAATAAATGAACACAGTCATCGTAAACAAAGGGTAAATCCGAATTATTGTAAACTGGTGCTAACTCTTTCTGATATTGATCAAAAATAGTTTTAGCACCGTTAGATATTTCTCCATCCGCAATACCAATTTTAACAAGTGCTTTTTCCACAATTAAGGGGTCTGTCGAACCGGCCACATCATCATAAGTGAGGTTAGGGGATTGCCCAAAATTTCTAACAATAATTTTATCTAATAGTTTTCGGGCAACATTCCCCGGAGATATGAGAGTTCCATCAATATCGAACAGAAAAAGCTTATTACGCATCTATAATTTTGTCCTGATTAATTCTGATATTTTCTTTTTAACTAATTCTTGTAACTCTTCTAGGCTAAGATTTTCATAATTT
>Ga0208113_1000067_pt1 | contig 47361 bp, 44 predicted proteins | sample Knorr_S7_td_NADW_FD_185598 | JGI IMG/M metagenome (GOLD analysis project Ga0208113, IMG submission 185598) | Marine microbial communities from Southern Atlantic Ocean transect - Knorr_S7_td_NADW_ad_2505m_LV_A (SPAdes) (version 2) | ecosystem: Environmental > Aquatic > Marine > Oceanic | place...
TAATGGGCCAATCGCTGTCGTCGCAACATTCGGTGGGCTTTCGACTGGCTCCGAAGCCACCTGGTTACAAGCGACTAGAATCAATATCAAAATCAACCTCCGGTGTGCATAGATATCCTACACCTAATACAGACGTGCTCCGGCTGCGAATGGTTCCCTCTGTCTCATTGCAATGCTATCCACCACGTCTGCGCCGTGTTGACACTCCGTGAACACGCATTTACACTCGCTCCAAATTCAATTGTTGGCAAACTGGATTCAGCTTCGAACGAAGCTATCTCTGAGCCGCGTGCAAGACAATTTCAGGAAGTGACGACGTGACAAACTCAACTCCAAATATGGAAAATTACGAAGAAGATTACGAGAACTTCCAACTCGACGTTCCCGAATTCTACAACTTCGGGTTTGACGTGACCGACAGGTGGGCCGAGGACCGAACCAAGCTGGCCCTGATCACTGTGGACGAATCGGGCATGCGCGCCGAGCAACACTCCTTCTGGGACCTCAAGCAGCAGTCTGACAGGTTCGTCAACGTATTGAAGGGTCTGGGCGTCTCCAAAGGCGACCGGGTGTTCATCATGCTGGGGCAAACTCCCGACTGGTACATCGTGATGCTCGGAATGATGAAGCTTGGAGTCGTCCCGATGCCTGCGACGACTCTTTGCACAACGAGCGACATTGTGTATCGCGTCAACATGGCCGAGGCGAACGTCGTCATAACCGACATGGCGGGCTCCGCGAAGGTCGAAGAAGCGGCACCGGACTGCCCCACTCTGGAACACCTGATTATGGTGGGCGGCACCAAACGGGGTTGGGTGTCGTATGACGAACGGCTAGCCGGGGCTTCGTCACGCCTAAGTGAGATTGAACCCACCCGAAGCGACGACCCTCTGATCATCTACTTCACATCTGGCACAGTGGGTTATCCCAAAATGGTTTTGCACACGCAGGCATCATATGGCATGGCGCACGTAACCACGGCCAAGCTGTGGCACGATTTGAAATCCACCGACCTCCAGTGGACTATCACCGACACCGGATGGGCCAAGACTGCCTACGGAAAACTCTTCGGTCAGTGGATTCAGGGCGCCGCCATCCTCCAACAAAACACGACCGCGAGGTTCGATCCGGCACTAACGCTGGAGATTATCAGCCGATTCGGAGTGACCTCGTTCTGCGCCCCTCCGACCGTTTACCGCATGATGGTGCTATTGGACCTCACCAAGTACGACCTAGAGAGCCTACGCCACTGCACCGGCGCGGGAGAGCCTCTGAACCCTGAGGTCATGAAGGAGTGGGAAGAAGGCACCGGCATGACGATCTACGACGGCTACGGCCAGACCGAAACCGTTCTGCTAGTGGCCAACTATCGGGCCATACCCGTCAAACCCGGATCGATGGGCAAACCAACTCCAGGAGCAGAGATCGCCATCGTCGATGAGGATGGCGAAGTGTTGCCTCCCGGCCAGGAAGGACAGATCGCGGTCAAGGTCAAGCCCAATCGACCCGTTGGCCTGTTCCGCGAGTACTGGAAGGCGCCGGATGCAATGGCAAGTTCATTCCAGGGAGACTGGTATCTCACAGGCGACAAAGCGTCTATGGATGAGGACGGATATTTCTGGTTCATAGGCAGGGCCGATGACGTGATAATCTCGGCGGGCTACCGCATTGGCCCTTTCGAGGTCGAAAGCGCGTTGATTGAGCATCCGGCGGTCGCGGAATCGGCGGTTGTGGCAAGTCCAGACCCTGTGCGCGGTGACGTGGTCAAAGCGTTCGTCGTGCTAGCTCCCGGGTACGTGGAGTCTGATGAGTTGGTGATGAGCCTCCAAGACCTGGTCAAAAACTCCACCGCTCCATACAAGTACCCTCGAAAAGTGGAATTTGTTATCGACCTGCCCAAGACAATCAGCGGCAAAATTCGGCGGATCGAGCTTCGAGAACGCGAGTTGGCCGCCAGCAGCGCCGACGGGGGCAGCTAGATGCCGCTGGACAACCTGCCATTGCTCCCCACCACCGTGATCGGCAGTTACGCTCTGCCCAGTTGGCAGTTGACCGCGCTTGCCGAGATCGAAAAAGGGAACTACGGCCCGACCGACACTCAGGAGATGTTTGACGACGCAGTGAACATCGCCATCATGGATCAGGAACGCGCTGGTATCGACATCATCTCTGATGGCGAGATGCGCCGCTGGTATTTCGTCCAGAGTTTCCTGGATCGAATGACCGGCATCGTGCCTGATCCCTTGATGCGAAAAGTCGGGCTTTACGGCTACGACACTCCACAGCGTTATCACGCAGAGGAGAAGATCACTGTTCCAAACGGCCTGGGGATCGTCGAGGAATTTAACTATGCCAAAACTAGGACCTCGACCCCCCTGAAAGCGACCTGCCCTGGCCCCCTCACAATCTCGATGCACATACGGCCTGCCAACGCATACAAAGACCGACTGGAGATGGCCTGGGAGTTCGCCCAGGTCATTAACGCCGAGTTGAAAGCTCTCGAGGCTTCAGGGGCAGAATTTATGCAGATCGACGAGCCGTCTTTCGCCATAATTCCCGGTTCGGTCCGAGATTGGGTGGAATTGTACAACGCTTGTATCGACGGAGTGAACGCCAAACACGCCCTGCACATCTGCTTTGGGAATCTCGGCAGCCGGCCACGGGGCAAACGACGATACGACTGGATGTTCCCTGAATTGCTAAATGCCAAAGCCGACCAGTTCGTGTTGGAGTACGCCAACCGCGAAATGAAAGAGCCTGACCTGTGGGAGCGGTTCGACATAGACAGAGAATTGGGCGCAGGCGTCATCGACGTGAAATCCTTCTACATCGAGACGCCGGAGGATGTGGCCGAGCGCATCCGAGAGCTTCTCGAATACACTCCGGCTGAAAAAATGTTCATCAACCCTGACTGCGGATTCTTCCAACTGCCCCGCTGGATCTCACGCCTGAAGCTGGAGGCAATGGTCGCCGGAACCAATATCGTGAGGCGGGAGCTCGGGGTCTGATCGACAGCACATATTTCATAGCACGAGGTTACGATGCCCGACCGGGTTGAACCATATACTGAAAAACGCCGACCCTCCCTGCCAGAACGCAAGAGGCGCTTCACCACTGTGTCCGGCATTCCGGTGGACCGAACCTACACGGACAAGCACGTCAACAAACGCGACCGGAGCGAGCCGGGAGAGTTCCCGTTCGTGCGGGGTGTTCATCCATCAGGGTATCGGAGCCGTCTGTGGACAATGCGGATGTTCGCAGGATTCGGAACCGCCGAGGACACCAATCAGCGGTTCAAGTACCTGTTGGAGCAGGGTCAAACGGGCCTCAGTTGCGCTTTCGACATGCCGACGCTCTACGGCTATGACACCGACCATCCGATGGCCCAGGGCGAGTTCGGCAGATGCGGAGTCGCAGTTTCTTCGCTGGCCGACATGGAGATTCTGTTCGATGGAATACCGCTGGATCAGGTCACGACGTCCATGACCATTAACGCTCCGGCCGCCATAATTTGGGCCATGTACATTGCAGTCGCCGAGGGTCGCGGTATTCCTCCCGAAGCCCTCGGAGGCACCATCCAAAACGACATCATCAAGGAATACACTGCTCAGAACGAGTATATTTTCCCTCTTGACCCGTCAATGAGGCTGGTGATCGACACCATCGAGTACGCCACCGCCCACCTACCTCGTTGGAACCCCATAAGCATCAGTGGCTACCATATTCGAGAGGCTGGCTCCAACGCTGTCCAGGAACTCGCCTTTACCCTGGCAGACGGTTTCGAGTACGTCGAGTCGTGCCTTGCCCGAGGCCTGGACATAGACGACTTCGCCCCTCGACTCAGCTTCTTCTTCAACGTACATCAGGACTTTTTCGAGGAGATAGCCAAAATTCGCGCCGCGCGTCGCATTTGGGCGCGGGAGATGAAGGAACGCTACGGCGCCAAACAGGAACGCTCGTGGTGGCTGAGGACTCACGCTCAAACGGCTGGAGTGACTCTGACATCCCAACAGCCTGAGAACAACATCGTTCGAGTCACTCTCCAGGCGTTAGCCGCTGTTCTGAGTGGAGTCCAATCGCTCCACACCAACGGCATGGACGAAGCGCTGGCTCTTCCCAGCGAGGAAGCTGCGCTGATGGCTCTCCGCACCCAACAGATCATCGCCCACGAACCAGGTGTGACAGACACCGTTGACCCCCTTGGCGGCAGCCACTATTTGGAGTGGCTCACCGACCAGTTGGAGGAGCAAGCCTACGAGTATTTCCGCCGCATTGAGGATATGGGCGGCGTCAGGAAGGCCGTTGAGGACGGATTTCTGGTCGGAGAAATAGCCGACGAGGCCGAACGATTCCAGCACGAGCTAGACAACAAAGAGCGCATAACTGTCGGCGTCACCGAGTACGTCACAGACGAAGAGATCAAAATTCCGCTCTTGGAGATCGACGCCGACGGCGAGCGTCATCACCTCCAACGTCTCAATCACACAAGAGCCGAGCGAGACAACCAGAAGGTGTCCGAAGCGCTGGACAAACTTCGTCAAGCGGCGAAAGGCGACGACAACATGATGCCCTCGATACTCAACGCCGTCAAAACCTACGCAACGCTGGGCGAAATGATGCAGGTGCTCAAGGACGAATGGGGCGAGTTCCAGGCGTCATGGTTCTAGGGTGGGTGGGAGCCATCAGTTTCCAACCGACAGATTCGAGTGTCAAATCGGATGCATGAAAAAATAAGGAAAAACACAAATGCCGCGCGCAATTATTGACCTTCAAAATTCAGCAGACCTGAAATCAGTCAACGGAGTGTGGAGGTTCGCACAGGGTTTGGTTCCTGGCGAGCCAAACGAGGGGTTGGTGGCTCGAATCGCCGGCAGTCCAGCGCGTTTGGCCGACTACGACGATTCAGGATGGGAGACCACGGACGACATCGCCGAGTGGAGATCGGACGGTCTGTCATTCATCTGGTACCGCATCAACATCACGATCCCAGAGACGGTCGGCGGACAGGCAGTCCAAGGACGATGCCTGATCGAGACGTGCATCGACGACTACGGCGAAATCTGGATTGACGGCGAGTGCGACCGACAGGCTGGCGCGGTTCAGGGATTCAACGTGCCTCAACGCGTGGTGGTTAGTTCAGACCCGAAGCCCGGCGATCAACATACTATCGCGTTGTTGGCGATCAACGGTCCGCTGGCCGCTCCGGGCGGAGCAGTGTTCGTGCGTTACGCAACTCTGGCCTTCGAGTGGCGCGATCCTCGGTACTAGCGCGCTTCTATACTGAAGGCGGTTGCTTATAATCTGAGTGTGGTGGATTTAGGCAGATTCTGGAATGCAGTCGAACATAACGCGCAGGTCGGCCCGATTATTTGTGGTGCGAAAGGATTCTTGAAAATTGTTTGGCTTGTAGCTGAAGTTTATTGCTACTGCGCCCAAACTCCCAAAGCCAAGACTAGCGTAACTACTATCAACACGGCTGCGTTGAACGTCCACGAGAAATTCAAGACGCTTCTGCCTGTGCGATGGGGGTTGTTGGCCCCAAATCGCAGAATCGTAGGAGATCGAAATTCCCTGGTCATCGCCTGCCCGCCTCGAAACGTCGCTTTTCCTAGCCCAGTATCAAAGATTGATTGCTGCCCAGAGATCAACCGTCAATATTTTGGATTCTTACCTACACACAAAGTATAGCCTAACTGCAAAGCGATGTGTGTATTAATTTCATGGGTAAGGGTATGCTAAGTTCAAAGATATGTCAATGCTAATAAATTTGTCCGCCATACCTCCTTGGGAAAGGGGACTTACGGAGGGGTTTATAGAGAACGCGAAGGAGCGCGAAACTGAGGGTCATCTGATAGGCCGTGCTGAGCCCACTCCTGGATGACTCGGTAGATGTCTTCCATGCCTCTGTCCCTTGAATTTGGGAAGTAGTAAGTCCTTGCCCAGACACCGCCCAACGCTGCCACAATCTCCAGATCGTCGTCCACCACCAGATCGGGTTTGACGTCCATGATAGCGACGGCATTGACGTAATCAGAAACCGGCTTCTCTATGCAATCAATCACCAGAGATTCCAGATCATGCTTGCGAATGTCTCGCCACCGGATTCCGTTCCCCGACCAGATGTAAAGTTGATGCCCGTCGTCGACAAGTCGCTGGAGGATTTCTGTTGCGAGGGGGCGCAATGATCCATCAACGCCCAACAACGTGTAGTCCACATCAAAGAAAATATTGCGCTCAGTGTCACTGCTGGTGTTAGTCAAATGATTGCCAGAGGAACAAGCAAATTCCGTTTGGGGACACAGCGACCCATTACCCAGGAGGTCCGCCCGGGTTCAGAATCTCACGAGCGATGACCATCTTCTGAATCTCGGTTGGGCCTTCGCCGATGCGTCGGACTCTCGCCTCACGGTACCAGCGCTCCAGAGGCAGCGCCTTGGTGACACCGTAGCCTCCATGTATCTGGATCGCCCTGTCCACAACTTTGCCTAGGATGTCAGCAGAGAAAACCTTGGCTATAGAAGCGGCCTGTCGGAAATCCTCTCCAGCGTCGTACTGCCATGCCGCCTCCCAAATTAACCATCGGCAGGCGCGAATCTCTACCTCGGAATCCACCATCATCCACTGGACCGCCTGTCGCGTCGCTATCGGTGCGCCGAACGTCTCGCGGGTCTTGGAGTATTCCACGGCCATCTTGTGGGCTGCGACGGCCACTCCTAGGTTTGCGGCGGAGTAAGGAATCCTGGCCCTGGCCAGCAGCTTATTCGCTAGCAAATCCCAGCCGTTGTCCACCTCTCCCAGGACGTTGCGGCTTGGCACGCGCAGGTTGTCGAAAAACAATTGAGCGGGATAGTAGGCCCGAATGACAGGGATCGGCTCCAGGTCGAAACCGTCCCAGTCGTTTTCTACAATGAAGGCCGTGATGCCTCTGCGACTGTCGGGGTCGGTGCGGGCGAATACGATGCCCCAATCTCCCCAAGGCGCGCCACTGATGAAAATTTTGCTCCCGTTGATAATCCAGTCATCGCCATCTCGGACGGCTCGGGTCTGGATTGCGCGAGCCGGGTCGGAGCCTCCGCTGGGTTCGGTGATGGCAAACCATCCGTGACGCTCGCCGTTGACCGTAGGGATTCCATAGGTCTCTTTCTGGTAGTCGCTTCCTTCCCAGAGAATCTCAGGCGGGCCGCTGCCCATCGTGCCGTAGGCAGGACGGTAGAGGCCGGCAGCGTGCTGAACCATCTCCTCCTCAAGCACTGCCTGAGCAAAGATGGACAGGCCGGCCCCGCCGTGCTCCTCAGGAACGCCCATACACCAGAGGCCCATCTCCTTCGTCACAGGAGTCAGGCTGTTAAACATATCGTCTTCCATAAAGATGGAGTCGTGTTCCATCTCCTGCTCTCTGGGCACGATCTCACTGCTGATGTAGTCTCGGACGACGTTTCGCGTCATCCGAATCTCTTGAGGAAGTTCGTATCGCTGGTCTTCGACGTTCATCATTTGGGTGTGTCTCCTGGGGGTGACGCGTTCGGGAGGGCTTGGAACCCTCTCGTAACGTCCCATAGAAAATTATTTTCCGGTGAACTTGGCTGGGCGTTTTTCGGCGAAAGCTCTGGGGCCTTCTTTGGCGTCTTCGGTGGTTCTCAAGACTTGTTGGATAGCCTGTTCCATACGCAAACCGTATTCGATAGGCAGGTACTGGCCTCGAACAGCCAATTCCTTGATAGCCCGAACGGCAAGAGGCCCATTCTGGCAGATCACCGATGCCATTCGCTCGGCTTCGTCCATAAGGTCGGCCATCGGCACGACTTTGTTTATCAGTCCGTACTGTGCGGCCTCTGCGGCGCTTATGCGGTCCCCGCTCATCAGCAGCCACATTGCTATGGGATACGGAAGCTGTTGGATCGTGCGCTGCGTCCCGCCGTTTCCCGGCAGAATGCCGCGCTTGACCTCGGAAAGCCCGAAGGATGCGTGTTCCGCCGCAACGCGAATGTCGGTCCCCAACAAAAGGGTCATGCCTCCAGCGAGGCAGTACCCGTTGACGGCGGCGATGATGGGCTTCCAGACCTCCAAGCCTCGATTGAGAATCTGTTCTTCTTGAGTCTGCCAGAAATGCCATTTCTCGGCCTCAACCGGAATGGTCTTCTTCAGGTCGGCTCCAGCGGAAAACGCTCTGTCGCCGGCTCCTGTTATGATAGCGCACCACACCTCTGGGTCGTCTCGCACGTCGATCCACGCCTGGGATAGCTCGCTGTACGTCTCCGGGTCCATCGCGTTCATTACCTCAGGGCGGTTGATGGTGATGTAGGCGGTGTTGCCTTTCTTTTCGTAGATCAGGGCCATTGGTTTCCTCCGATATAGGTCGTCAGGTATCAGGTATTCAGGCATCAGGGGAACGAACCTTCAGCCACCTCGTCATTCTGAGAGGGGCCTCGAAGAATCTAGTCGTCAACAGGACAAAAGTTGGCGATCACGCGACCAGATGCTTCGACTCCGCTCAGCATGACTGTGTTATCGTCAACCAATTCTCTTGAATTTTGGCAAGGTAATCTCTTCAGTGACCCTATCGAACACGACCTCAACGGGCGTGCCTGCTTTGATGTCCTGGTTTTCAACATCCACAAGGCTGGTGACCATTCTGGGGCCTTCATCCAATTCAACAATGGTGACGTTATAAGGCAGGTCTTCCTCAAAAGCGCGATTGTAACGCTGGTGGACGACGATCCATGAATACACGGTTCCTCTGCCGCTGGCGGCAACCCATTCATGTTCTGCCTTCAAGCACTGGGGACAGGCAGGGCTGAGGTGTCGAATATGGCCGCAGTTAGAGCATTTTTGGACTCGAAGCTCGCCTTGACGGCATCCCTCCCAGAAAGCCCTGTTCTCGTCGTTGATCTCCGGTGTTGGCTTTTGGTATTGGGTCGTCAATGTCTAATTCCTCAGAATCATCGTGGCGTGGGAGTGCATAATGCCACCCTGACCGCTGACCAGCGCGATTTCGGGATCGTCCACCTGCCGTTCGCCGCCCTCTCCTCTAAGCTGGCGGACCGCCTCGACGATCAACTGCATGCCCGCCATGCCACTCTCCGAGAGCAGGCCGCCGCTGGTGTTCATCGGTATCGAGCCGCCAGGACCGGTCGTGCCGTTCTCGACGAAGGCGCCGCCTTCGCCCTTCTCGCAGAACCCGTAATCTTCAAGCGTAATCATGGGGACGACGGTGAAGCAGTCGTAAAGCTCGCATACGTCCACATCCTGAGGGCCGACGCCCGCCATGTTGAAGGCCATTTCTCCGGAAATCTTGGCACCACTGGTGGTCAAGGTCGGACGCTGAGGAAGGTCCCATGCGATGTGGTGTTGGCCAATGCCCATTATGTACACAGGTGGCTTGTTCAGGTCTTTGGCCCGTTCAACGGAAGTGACAACAACTGCCGCGCCTCCGTCGGACACCAGGCAGCAGTCCAATAGGTGAAGAGGTTCGGCGACGTAACGAGAAGCCTGATGATCGGCGATGGTCATTGGGTCACGTTTGTGGGCGTTCGGGTTCTTCGACGCCCAAGCCCGCGTGGACACCGCGACGTGTCCAAGCTGTTCACTCGTGGTGCCGAATTCTTCCATGTGCCGCTGAGCGATCATCGCATAGCCAGAGGGCGCGCCGAACATCCCGTACGCGCCCTCTGGACCTCGCGGTTTGGAGTATGTGCCAGGAGGCCCGGACAGCGGATTGTCTCCGTAGCAACACACGGCAGTCTCAATGAGTCCAGCCTCAATCGCCATCATTGCGTACTGCACGAGCCCGATATTGGTCGCTCCCGCCTGATCGATAGTCGCGGCGATCTTGGGTTGGATTCCCAGAGCTTCGGAGACTTTGTGCGCCCACAATCCCTGAAATCCAGATGGAGGATACTTGCACAGCACCGCGTCGACGGAATCCTTCGCAAGGCCAGCGTCGGCCAGCGCCAACTGCGCCGCTTCGACGGTGAACGCGAGAGCAGACACGCCTGGAACCTTTCCAAATCGTGTGGTCGCCGCGCCGACGATGGCATGTTTGTCTTTCAGGCTCATGTTTACCTCCTGGGATGCGTGCAGGAACACGCACGTTCTAGAATGTTCTGTCCACCGGCTCAAGCGGCGTGGTGTTTTTGTCCCGCAGGTTCGCGATATCGGAAGGTTCGAGACATAGAAGCTCTGCCAGCGCCCAATCGCTGTGTTCGGCGAACATCGGCGCCGCAACGCCCATCCTGCGTTCCGATCTGGACAGCCTGAAGGGCAGCCCCGGATGGTGGTTCGTTCCCGCGTCCTCGTGGTCCGTCTCGTCGATGAACCCTCGTGATTTGAAATGGGGGTCACTCAGGACATCTGGTGATTTCAGGACTGCCCCAGCTTTGACTCCGTGGCCCTGAAGTTTGTGCATGATCTCATAGTTGGTCTGATTCCGTGTCCAATCCGTTATCCTGGAATCCAATTCATCTTGATTGTCCAGTCGATCTGGTTTAGTGGCGAATCGATCATAGTCGCTCCAGTTGGGGTTACCAATAGCATCACAGAGTCGGCGCCATTCTTCATCGCTTTCCACCGCAATCACAACCCACTCATCATCTCCTCTGCAAGGATAGACGTTGTGAGGCGCGGCGTCACGATGGTGGCTGCCCATTCGCACAGGAGCGTCGCCAGAGATTTGATAGCCCAGGAATTGCTCTCCGATCACGGCCATCGTCACCTCTCGAAGCACGATCTCGATGCGCTGTCCTTTGCCGGTCCGCCTTCTCTGGCTAAGAGCCGCCACGATACCTGTGGATACGTGGAACGCCGAGTTGTGGTCGGCGTAGTAGTTTCCTGGCTTGTGGGGTGGCCCGTTCTCGTATCCTGTGACGTCCGATAGTCCTCCGAGAGCATCTGTCCCAGGGCCGAAGGAGATGTAACTGCTCCACGGGCCTGCGCCGCCCAGGGCAGGCATGGACACCATTATGAGATCTGGGCGTTCGGTCAACAGCGATTCATAAGAGAGTTCCAGGTTGCCCATGACGCGGGGGCTGTAATTCTCGATGACCACATCGCTGACACTTATGATCTTGCGGAGAAGGATTCTGCCCTCCTCCTGGGCAAGGTCTATGGCGATGCTCCTCTTGCCTCGGTTGACCTCGTTGAATGAGGCAACTTTGTTATAAGGCCGCAATTCACCCGGAACGTCAGTGTGCATGGCGATGTTTCCTATCGCCCGACCCCAAGGCACCTCGACCTTGATAACCTCGGCCCCAAGTTGCGCCAGAACCCGGGTGGATACCGGGCCCGCGATCACGTTGGTTAGGTCAACGATCCTGATCCCAGTTAACGGAAAATTGCGTTGGTTGTTATCGGACATCTAAATTGCGTTCGCTTCTTTCAAGCGTTGGAAATCGCCGTCAGAGTATCCTAACGCGCCGCAGATAATATCGCGATTGTGCTCACCCAGCAGCGGAGCGCGGACTGCGTGCCACGGACTCTCGGGCAGCCTATAAGGAGAGGTGAGGTACTTCAACGCTCCTGCCTCTGGATGCTCGATATCTACAAAAAAACCCCGCGCCGTATTCTGCGGGTCCTCTAACACTTCGGGGATCGACTGAACCATCGTGAAGGGCACTCGAATCTCCTGAGCCAGAGTTTGAATCTCCTCGCGGGTGTGATCTTTCAGCCACTCTGTCAAAGAAGCGTCGATCTCGTCGGCGTGGCCTCGCATCTCCGACAGCACATCGTCGGACTCCATCCGTTCATCACCCGTGAGCATCGCAATGCCTTGGGGATTGGAGGGCGAATAGTGGACATGCACCCACCCGTCTTTGCACGGCAGGAGCGTTGACGGATAGGCGCCGTGAGGCTCGCGCTGGACGAGCCGAGTCCCAGCGCGTTTCGGGACGACGCCGCGATTTTCGTACGCCGAATAATACCCCACTCCGTCGAAAGTAGCGTTAAGGGCCTCGATTGCCGAAACGTCGATGTGCTGGCCTTCGCCTGTGAAATCACGATGCGTCAACGCCGCCATGATAGACATGGCTCCGGCCATTCCCGCCTGATACTCCGACTGCGAGCCTCCGGCCTTCAACGGCTCGCGGTCTTCGTCGCCCGTTAGGTACATGTAACCACTGACGGCGTAGGCTACCAGATCGGAGCCTTCGTAATCGCTGTACGGCCCTGTGGCTCCAAAGTACGATATAGAAGCCGTCACAAGCGCTGGATTCAGCTTTTCGAGTTCTGAGTATCCGAGGCCCAGAGCATCCATCATTCCTGGCTTGAAACTCTCCACCAACACATCAGAATTGCCAATGAGTCTTCTAAGGATTTTCCTGCCTTCATCCGACTCCAAATTCAGAGTGAGGCTCTGTTTGCCCGCGTTTAGGTAGAGGAACGTCGCGCTGGTTTCGATGTTAGGAACCCCGTTCAAGAATGGCCCCATCCCGCGAGTAGAATCGCCGGCACGGGGAGCCTCGATTTTGATGACGTCGGCGCCCAGGTCTCGAAGCACTTTGGAGCAGTATCCGCCGGACATTCCGTCGCTAAGGTCAAGCACGTAAACCCCAGAAAGTGCAGTGTCGGTCAAGTGATGGGACCCTCCAAAAGATATCAAGTCACCAGACCATAGGGGTTGGCGGTTCAGTCGTCAAGATGGGGGAGTGGACGCTGTCTATTACGACTCAAGGTTCTCATGGAGGAATTCTTGCCCTAATCAGCGCGTTGGTGACCTAAATTCGTTAATTAACGCTCTCACTTTCTACGGCACTTCGTCCATGATGAGCGCCGTCGTTTCGCGGGTCATATGCACAGGGTCGGTGATGTCCCAAACCTCCGTTTTTTCGCTCTGAGACAAAAAATCTTCTGGCGGAATCCGACCCAACATGAGTATTATTCGGTCAGCGGAGCCCACCATTTCGGGCGTGACCTGATTACGTGTGTTGCCTGACAGATCGAAGCCTTTTTCCTGCATCAAATCCAACACAATGCCCGGAGTGACCGGCGCGCCAGGGGTTTCAGAGTGGGCTTTGATCGTCTGGCGTTCGAACATCCAAATGCCGCACCGCCGTCCCTACGCTGGTGACCTGATGGCCTGACAAGTGATTGAACAATGTCTCTGCGATTTGGCTTCTGGCTACATTTCTGTTGAATACGAATAGCATGTTCATTTCGGCGCCCCGTCGTTTCAATGTTTATCGTGCGGTCTTAATCTATAAATTCGAACTCCTGGCGCCACTGCATGTACGACTTAAGCCCCGATGCGATGTCATATTCCGGCAAAAACCCGATGTCATCTTGAACACGAGAGGCGTCCATTACTCGACGGCTGGACGATATTTCCATTTCAACGTCTGATTGTTCTTGGAACGTGACCACAGGGTCTGCATCTCGCATAGCCGACACAATATCGTCCGTGGATACTGATGCTCCGCGGCCCAGGTTATACTCCCGATACGAAAGTTTGGGCGCGTCCAGAACAGTCTGGATTCCAGCGGCGATGTCCAGGACGTAAGTGAAATCCCAGCTGCCGATGGGCAAAGGCGGGATGGATTCGTTCCGAATTGCGTAACGCGTCACCTGTTGCAGCATGGACATCACGGCGCGATGCCCGGTCACTCGCTCCATAGGACCGAACGGGCTGCTGAGCCGTGTGGCAACCGTGTCGAAACCGTGAAGTTCTCCGTAGCGGTGCGTGATGTGTTCGCTGGCGAGTTTCGTCGAATTGTACAGCCCTCGCGGGTTCAACGGGAGGTCTTCCCGCAGGATTCCTGTGTCCTCCAAGCCTTCGTACACTGCGCCTGAACTCACGTAAAGAAATCGTTCGATAGAGAGTTTCGAGGCCAATTCCAGCATGTTGGCTGTACCGCTCACGTTGATGTCAATTATTCGGCGGCTGTCCTTGCGCTCGATGTCCTCTCTGATGCCGGTGAAGACCGCCGCGTGGACGATTTTGTCGACATCGTGGCTCGCGCCGATCACTTCCAGTGAGGCAGGCTCAAGAATGTCGGCTTGCGCCCAGGTCACGTGAGACGACCACGGCGCCACGTATCGGAGGACCATATCGTCAGGCTCAACCAGGTCTATCGAGACGACCTGATGCCCCTGTTCAGCGAGCCTCCTGACGATATTGGAACCCACAAATCCTGTGCCGCCGGTTACTATCGTTGCCACTAGATGCTCCTTTCAAGCGAATTATCTTTGCGAATTTGCTACTCGCCATCATCTCGGAACAGTTCATCGCCGCGATTCAGACGCTCGGCAATCTGGAAAGTCTGATCCACTGAACGAGTAGTCGGGTAATGAGCGGCCAGGAACCGTGACAGCGCGACTAGAACGTGCCGGCCAGCGTCCGTGCCTTTGCGTTCCTCGTACTGCTTGAACCCGGCGTCGACTATCTGGAACATATGAAACCCGGAGTCCTCTCGTAGCATTGCGTGCCCTAGCGTCGCCAGAACGCCTTCTGGATTTTCTGCGCCAGTCAGATAGTCAGAGACAACTTGGGCCGATTGTTCAACCTGCTGTTGAACGTTCATCTGGGACAACAGTTGGGGGCCAAATGCTTCCGCGTCCACCTGATCGCCGTTGGGAGTTGGCATTCGCTGAGCCGGCACGTTCAGGAATCTATCGAGATACACACTCATGGCGGTATCCAGCACGGCTCTCGCCAATTCCACTGACGGCGCTCGCTTCAATGCTTGATGCAGGGCGTTGGCGGCTGTCAGGGTGTTGTGCACAGTGTCCCAATCGGCAAATTCGTTCGAGGTGTGGAACCGCGCCATCCTGAGGAACGCGGCGTAGGCAACTGTTGATCCCAACTGCTCCGGCGAAGCCCCGTACCTGACTGCTGATTTGATGGCGTCCAACGTCGCTCCGGGATCATCTTGAAGGATTATGTCGGCCAATTCCTGTTCGTCGTCCCATTCGCCCAGTTTGCTTTCACCTTGCTCGAAGAGTTCAGCAAGCTCCCGCCGTGCCTCCCAGACCATCGACGATATGTCGATGGGATTTCTCCATGCGTTCAGTTCCTCGCTTCTTCGCGCGGTCGCCATTCCAAGCGCCAGGCTGGTCAAAACTTGCGCCGAATGCTCCCAGCCGATGTGGTCGAGATGTTCGAAGGCTTTGTTTGCAAAGTCCACGATGTGACCAGCGTCAATGTAGATGCGGTCTGTTGCAGCGGCGAAGATCATGTCTGCAATGTCTGATTGAGACAATCCAACTTCAATCGCAGTCCTCAGGGCGCGCTCGGCCCCCTCGTCATTTCGGACCTCGATGAAATTTCTGAACCACTTTTTGAACACCTCTGGGCGGGTCTCCCCAGTGGGTAGGGGGTCAACGACGAATCTTGGAGGCCTGCCCTCGCACTCGGTTGCTACATGCCGTAGGCCCTGATAGATGGCGCGAGGACGGTCTTCTTCGTCGAGATGCGGCAGAATGTTCGCGGCGCATGTCAGGATGCTCATGGCCTGACCCCATCCCTCGTCAGAATAGGTCATTCCGAAATCCGAGCCTATGCGGAGCGGGGTCTTGTAGTCGGCTCCAGCAGAATTCAATCCCAGCGCAGATTTCGCGATCACCAGTCGAATATTGTGCTCCATGCCGTCGTGCAATCTATCGGACCATCGCTCAACGGGATCGGATTCTGGCGGGGATGGGTTGACCCATACCTCGCCGTCCACGACTGTCACAGGGAAGGAGCGCACATCGTCGGCAAATGGGTCAAACGTCCCGCCGCTTGAAAGGTCGAATCTTGCGTGATGCCAGTGACAGGTGAGCAGGCCGTCTTTTACGGTGCCCCGGTCAAGTGGAAAGCCCATGTGAGGACAGCGATTGTCCAAAGCGTACACGTCGTCGTCATGCGCGAACACTGCAATTGTGTGACCCCCTCCGGTGACCACGGAGCATCCTTTTGCAATCAGTTCATCCAACGTTCCGACTCGAATTTGTCCTTGGATTGCCGTTGCCATCGGGGCCTCCTTAGTTGAGGTTCATGAATTGAAAACTAACCAAACAGGGGCACGTCGTGACGTACCCCCGTGTGAATCCAGTTCAGCGCGCTTCGTTAAATCCGTCTAGACGGTCTGGAGCGTCGGCGCTCGCAGAGGTGGCGACAACTGCTGTTCGGTGAGGTGTATGGCCTCTTTCTGATAAACCTGCACGCGATATGACCTGTAATCGGGAACGTACATGCGGCCCTCTGCGTCTACTCGGACCGACTTGGGACTGCGAAGGAGCTTTTCCTGCTCCAGATTTGCCATGTCACGCAACCGATTCGGGAAGGCGTTGGTGAGCATGTAGTTACGCGCCACGCGAGATAGAGTCGCGTCGCCCAGGAATTTCTGTAAATAGCGCCCGTGTTCGTTGAACATCTGAACGCGGTTGTTGCCGCAGTCAGCGACATAGATGTCGCCATCGGCGTCCACAGCCACGCCGGTGGGACGGTTAAACTGGCCGTCGCCATTCCCTGACGTCCCGATCTCGAAGACGAATTCTCCGTCAGAGTTGAACTTCTGGATTCGGTCGTTGCGCCAGTCCACCACGTAAACATCACCAAGTTCGTCAACATGAATGCCCCAGGGCATGTTGAACTGGCCTGGCTCAGAACCGAAGCTCCCCCACTTGGAAATGAATTTTCCTGCACTGGTGAATTTCTGGACTCTGTGATTGAGGGTGTCTACCACCAGAACGTTCCCATCGGCATCGAAGGCGATACCCGAAGGGCCATTCAATTGACCATCCTCCGATCCTTGTTCGCCCCAATTCGCCACAAACTCTCCGTCCATATTGAAGGACGTAATCCGATGCAACGCTTCATCGGAAACAAACAGGTTTTCGTCGGCGTCTGCGATAATTTGCACCGGCCAAGTCATCTTGCCGTCATCTTTGCCTAATTCGCCGATGCCGATCAGTTGGTCTGTCAGCGATTCAGCATCATCGAAGTGCCACACCCTGATTTCCGCGGCAACCTCGGTCCTCAGCAATATGTAAATACGCCCTTCGGCCCCGAAGGCGACATCGGCAGGAAAGTTGGTGATTCGCCGCATACCAAGCGTCTTCAGGAAAGGGAACCCCGCCCTCAGCAGTCCATGTGGTCTAACCATTATGCACCTCTCGCGCAGCTATCAACCGTCGATCAAATCCTGAAAGCTGATAGCTAATTAAATGGATGTATTTGCTCGAATTGGCCATCCACGATGGGCACTGAGTCCAGTCCCATCCACTGGTCAAGCATCGTTCCGTAAATGCCCCGGAAGTCGATCTTCCAGTCCAGGTCTTCGCCTTTGAGCCAGTCTGATGGATTTAGCGAAGGATACTCGGCGTACAGGCCCCCTTTGACATTTTCTCCGATGATGAACGCGCCTCCACCTGAGCCGTGATCCGTGCCGCTGCCATTGTCGCGCATTCGGCGGCCAAATTCGGTGAACACTAGCATCGACACCTCATCCGCCGCGTCGTGGTCGCGCAGGTCCTGGAAGAAATCCATAATCGCGCCAGAAAGGTCGCGGAGCAGTCCAGGGTGGGTCTTGAGTTCGTTGGCGTGGTGGTCATAGCCTGCATGGGCGGTGTAGAAAATTCTAGTGCCGAGTCCGGCCAGATGCACCCTCGCAACGTCTTTGAGGCTCTTGGCGATGGGATTGTCGGCGTATTCAACCTCGGAGGTGTAAGACTCAGGAGCCTTTTTGAGTATGTCCGCGCCGGTCAGGACGTCGGAGCCTGTCTGGGCCAGATACTCCATGACCGGGCCAGTTCCGACCGCGGGAGAGTACATTTTCTTGAACAAGTCCAGGGCCAGATTTCGTCGGGCCTCCTCTTCAATGCCCGTCATCAGCCCGACATTATCCAGGTCCCCAACAGAAGTGATAGGAGTCCCTGCCAATGCCATAGCCCTGGGCAGGCCGCGTCCGAAGTTTACGCCTGTCAGAACATTCTCTTTTTTCGGGTCCAGGTCCCGGATTGCGCGACCGACCCAGCCCTCTGTCCCGATCTTGTCAGGCTCGCAGGTGTGCCAAATGTCCATGCCCCGAAAGTGGGAACGGCTGGAGTTCTGATAACCGATGCCCTGAACAATCGCCACTTTGCCATCATCGAACATCTCTTTGAGCGGCGCGGCATTGGGGTTGAATGCCAGCGTGTCGTTGATCGGCAACACCGTGTCCTGCGGAATGACAACAGTGGGACGGGCATCGTAATACACCGGGTTATTGTATGGAACCAGCGTGTTCATGAAGTCGTTGCCGCCAGTCAATTGCAGGATGACCATTACCGGGGGTTTTCCGTTTGCTGCCATTATTTAAGCCTCCTGAGCTTTAAGCGAACTGAAATTCGCGTGTGGCCGCAATCATTTGCAGCATGTGAATTACCCTGGGTGTAGCCTCTTCTCGGGCCTCGTCGGAACTGAAATCCAGGCTGCCGACAGACTCCGCGTATTCCATCAAAGCAGCGTGAGTCTTATCGTCAACCGGCAGCGGTCCAACAAGATCAAGGGCTTTGTCGGTGAATTCCTCTGGTGACACAGAACCGCCGTGAGCGCCCAGACGGTTGATGATGTCCTGAATTCCGGGCTTGCCAGCATCGCCGATTTCGTTAACTGCGAAATTGATACGCTCGTTCAGCGTTCCGCCGTCTATCCACTCTTTGCCTGTGTGCCAGCCCTCCACGGTGGGAGGATTGAGCAGTGTTTGACCCATTAGCGTTGTGGCTGCGCCGAATGCTACCACACCGGGTTCCGGGAAACGGTAGGTTCCCACCAGCTTCAGGACGCCAGCAACAAGTTCGGTAGGATTCTTTACTTTCTTGAATTGTGCGTTTTTGAACGAGTCAGAGTTAAACATGGCCCTGAGCATGGCTACAATATCGCCATCGGTTTCCATGTACGCCTTCACGATAGTGTCAATTGTTTCCTGATCCTGGGGAGGCTCCACCGACCACGCGGGAACCTGCGGCTCGTCGGCAACGAAGAAGTTGTACATATGCCGAGCCAGGAAGTTCGCCGTGGCGGGCTGTTTGACGACTATGTCGACTATGTCGTCGCCGTTCAGATTCCCGGTGTGTCCGAGGAACGTCTTTTCGCCTTCATCGTGGTCGCCTTGACTGAATTGGAACTCAGATTTGAAGTGGCCTTGAGGGTATAGAGGAATCGGTTGAGTGATCGTCCATCCAGTGAAGGCCCGGGCGGCGTTCTTGATGTCGTCCTCAGTGTAATTGCCCACGCCCATGCTGAACAGTTCAAGAAGCTCGCGACCGTAATTCTCGTTGGGTTCGCCCTTGCGGTTCTCGTGATTGTCCAGCCAATAGATCATGGCAGGGTCTTTGGAAACCTCCAGCAACACTGTGCGGACGTCAGACATTCCGATGCGCTGAAACAACTCTATCTGCCCCCCGGAGGAAGGCAGATGTTCGGTTTTGTTGATGCCTGTCGCAAGGACGTGGTGCCAGAAAAGCGCCATCTTCTCGACCAGTGGACGCTTGGTTCCGATCATGCGATAGAACCACTTTCCCACCCAGATTGTGGGAGCTTCACCGCCATAGTATCGGTCGATAATATCCTCTTCGACTGGCGGTGAGTCCTCTGGATTCAGAAGCTCTTCCACCACGGCTTCATAGCCTTTGGCGGCGTACTCCTCCAGTTCGGACCGAGCAGCCCCGAACCCGGCGCGGCGCAACAAGTGAGCCATCAGAGCAAGGTCATTGTCAGCCATATTTCTACCTCAACTGTTCCAACTTATTGCCGCGTGGCGCGGTAATATCAATAGCTTGCCCATACCGGATGCTTCGATTGCCCAACTATACTCTCGGTTTGGCAGTGTTTCAACCTTTTCGTGCTCCGATCCGAATCCCGCTGAACGCGTCGTTCACCGCCCTTCGAACGAAGGCCTACGGCGCTCGACGAGAGCTTCGCGCGCCTCTTTGGCGTCAGCAGAGCTTGATAGGATGTCCGACCCGTTGGAGGTAAGCACCATCGTCGTCTCCAGGTTGCTGTCGACTGCGGCTCGCATGATGCGCTTACCGACCCACTGCACCAATGGCGGGTTAGCTATGATGTCCTCGCATAGCTTGCGTGTCGTCGTCTCCAAGTTCTTTGAGGCCACGAGATGATTCAGAACCCCCCAATCGTAGGCGCGTTGGGCGTCCAACCGGCCAGTGTAGAGGAACTCCAACGCCCTACCCATACCGGCGATCTTGGGCAGGTAATAGCTGCCGCCGTTTTCTGGAATCTGGCCTACCTGTTGATAACCGATGAACCGAGTGTTCTCGCAACCGATGCGGATGTCGCAGTGCAGGGCCATATCCATGCCAGACCCTGCGGCGGCTCCGTTGATCATAGCGATAGTGGGTTTGCGAATGAACGAAATATCTTTGTGAAGCTTGGTAAATCCATAGAAGAAATGCTGCCTGCTAGCATCTGGCCCTTCGCCGATCCCTCGATCGCCGACGAACCTTTGGCCTTTAACATCGTCGGGAACGCCGCCCTTGACATCCGCTCCGGCGCAAAAACCGCGCCCTACGCCTGTTAGAACGATGACGCGCACCTTAGGATCGTCGTCCGCGGCTCGCATGTACTCGCCCACCTTGGCGACAGTGCCATTTTCTTCCGCCGAACCGAGGATCGCGTTCATCCTCTCAGGACGATTGAATTTTATCCACAGTATGCCGTTATCCTCCCGCTCGTACAGCAGGTGGTCAACCAGTCTGGGTCCCATAGTTCCCCCTTAATTCGGTGCATATTGCCAAGCCATTCCCCTGAAGTAGGCTTGCGATCAACAGGAGCAAGGACTTGCAATTCTGAGGTCGCATGCGAAGAATCTCGTCGCTTCGGAGTAGCGCGTGTCACGCTGGCTACAAGATGCTTCGCTACCGATCAGCATGGCAACGAGAAATGTTTCGTTAGCCGCGTTCGGATTTTTGATTTCATTCGGCTCCGATAGGAAATGTTCCTATGACGCCTTTTTCCTCCAAATCGTATAGCTCCTGCGAGGTCATTCCCAACAGATCGGAAAGCACATATTCGTTGTGCTCCCCGAGATTCGGAGCGGGCGTCGTTTGGATGCGTCCCGATTTCGAGAACTCCCACGGCGTCGTGACCTGCTTGTAGAATCCGGCTTCCGGGTGATGGACTTCGTCCCAGAACCCACGTTCCTCAAGGTGAGGATCGTTGATAATCTCGCCACCTTTCAATACCGCCCCGGCTGGAACTCCGTTCTTTTGAAGAGTGTGCATCACATCGTAGTGGTCTTGTTCGCGGGTCCAGTTGGTCAGGAACCTCTCCACCTCATCGCGGTTGCGGCGTCGAGCCAATGCGGTCTCGAACCTGGGGTTGCGAGCCAGTTGGGGCATGCCAATTGCGTCGCAAAGGCCAACCCACTCCTCCTCAGAGCGTACAGAAATGGCGACCCACATATCATCCCCCTGGCAAGGATACACTCCTTGTGGCTCGAAGATAGGGTGTCGGTTGCCCATTGGTTCCGCGACTCGCGCATTGAACGAAAAGTCCAAAAACTCCTGGCCTAACATAGATGCGGTCATCTCCCTCTGGGAGAAGTCGATGAACGCGCCCTGGCCGGTTTTGTGCCTTCGACGCAGAGTGCCCAGCAGCACGCCCACGTTGAAAATGCCGCCAACCGGATCAGGGTAAGTCTCGTTGGTCATTGACGGCTTGCGGTCTTCGTATCCTGTGACCGAGGCGAGGCCTGCCGTCTGCTCCAACGTCGAGCCTAGAGAACCATAATCCTTTTCAGGCCCAGTCGCTCCCTGGCTACTGATCTTGAGATAAATCAGTTGAGGATTTATCTGTGATAACACCTCATATCCCAAACCTAATCTGTCCATAACAGAAGCCCTGAAGTTCTCGATGAGAACGTCACACAAGGTTGCCAGTTTTTTGAGCAGTTCTTTGCCTCGTTCAGTGGACAGGTCCAGCGTCAGACTCAGCTTGTTGGGATTGCGGTGAATGTGGTGACCCGCCCGATTCCACGGTCGCTCGCCCGGATCATTGTCAGGATAAACCCTGTAGCCCTGTGGCGTCGGACGCGCCTGCCCGCGGCTAATGTCCATACGCGACGTGCTTTCGACCTTGATGACTTCCGCGCCCATGAAACCGAGCAGGAACGTAGTGTATGGGCCAACAGCCACCTGTGTCAGGTCGAGTATTCGCAGGTCTTTTAGCGCCAGATTGTTCATCCGAAGGTCATTCATATGATCAGACGATCCCCGTGCTTCGGAGCCTGCCCAACTCCTCTCCAGAGTAGCCAAGCCGGTCACGATAGATTTCCAGATTATGCTCTCCAAGCAGAGGGGCGCGGCTTTGAGTCATCGGGTTGTTGTCGATGGAGAAAGGAGCGCCGGGATACACCGCCTTTCCGGCCACCGGATGGTCTATGGTCTTGAAGAATTCCCGATACTGAAGCTGTTCCGAGTTTCTCAAATCTTTTACCGTAGCCACATATCCAGCGATTGTTCGAAGTCCTTGAAGCGTGTGGTAAATCTGCTCTTTGGGCTGGGAGGCCACCCAGTTCCCGATGATCGCCAGAAGGTCCTGCTGGTTCGTGCGGCGAGCCTCACGAGTGTTGAACGCTTGATCGTCGGCCAACTCCGGCAAACCTATCAGATCGCAGACTTTCTTCCATGTGTCTTCCTGAACGCCAATCTCAAGGCCTGGATTCACCCAGCCGTCTGCGGCCTCCACCAGCGTGCTTTCTCTGCGAGTCGGAATGCGGCCAAACTGGTGGTGTATGGAGGCGTGAATCTGTGTGACGGTCACTGTCTGCATCGCCGATACGTCAACATGCTGGCCATAGCCCTGGACGTCCCGAACGTACAGGGCCATCATCGTGCCAGAGAACGCACTCATGCCCACGGAGTGCAGCGCAGCGCTTCCTCCTACTTTGATAGGCTCTTTATTCGGCAATCCTATCGGGTGCATTAGAGCGCCGACAGCCTGGATAATCAGGTCTCCGCCCTTGTAATCGCGATATGGCCCAGTCTGCCCGAAGGGTGTTATGGAGGTGTAAACCAGGCCCGGATTGATCGGTTCGAGGTCCGAGTACCCCACCGCCCTACTCTCCATGACGCCTGGGGCGTGGCTCTCGATCAGGATATCGACGTCCCCAGCCAACCGTCTGAGGATCGATGATCCGGTGTCGGCCTCAATGTCCAGTGTGATGCCCTTCTTTCCCATGTTGAGAAAGAGGTAAGCTGCGCTGGCCTCCGGGTGCGGGTCGTCGTTCGGGAATGGCCCTGCGTTCCGGGACTCGTCGCCGACATGGGGACGCTCAACCTTGATGACCTCCGCGCCCATGCCAGCCAAAAGTTTGGCGCACAACGGACCGGAGACGCCTTCCGAGAGATCGAGAACCGTTATGTCGCTGAGTACGCCGTCTTGCTCGGTCATGCTGTCCTAGAAAATGGATTGGAGTTCCTGCGGAGTATTAAACATTGTCCGGCGCCCGCTGGCAAGGGCTTTGCCAGATGAATCGTTTTTGATGAGTGATGGCAGTTTCAAACGGATCACATTGGTAAAACGCGGCAAAAATCTGACTTCCGCGTTGTTGATTTGGTGACACCAGGTTAACATTACTCACTACAAAACATTCCTAACCTTTAACCAAACGACAATGGGCGAAGATCACAATGAAAGAACTCAGATTAGGACTCGCAGGACTCGGCCACGGTGAAACCCTCATCCAGGCCAACCGTCCTGAACACGAGGACATTCCCATCAAAGTGACAGCACTGTGCGACACTGACCCGGAACGGTTGAGAGCGGCCGGCGACCAGCACGGGATTCAAAATCTCACGACCAGCTTCTCGGAGTTGATTGCCCGTGACGACATCGACATTGTGGGCATCTACACGCCCGGCCCGCTACACGCCGCTCAAGTCCTTCAAGCGCTGGACGCGGGCAAACACGTGATGATGACGAAAGCGATGGCCTACACGATGCAAGAGGCCGAAAGTCTGGTCGAGGCTGTTGACCGGACTGGTCTCGTGCTTTTGATCACCCAGACCTTGAGAGGTCGCTATGACCTTATGGACGCCAAACGTGTCTGCGACTCTGGAGCGTTAGGCGAGCTTTTCATGGCTGAAGCCGACTACACCCACGACCTTCGCTCAGTCTATCAGCGGACGCCGTGGCGCGTCAGCATGCCCCAAGACCTGCTCCTAGGCGGAGCGTGCCATCCCATCGACTGCCTGCGTTGGTTCATGGGCGACATCAAAGAAGTGCATTGCTATGGCATACGGAGTGGCATCGCTCCCGAATACCCTCAGGAAGACAATTTCGTAATCAACGTAAAGTTCGCCAGCGGGAAGATCGGCCATATCAATTCCTTCCACGGCATCGTGGACCCGCCCGGCGTGCCGATGAACGGGTTCGCGGTCTATGGCATGAAAGGCACGATCAGAGACGGCGTGATGCGATTCGACCCCGAAAATGGGATTCCTGAACGCACCTACACGGCGGAGTACCGCGCCGACGCCTCAGCCATCCGGGGCCACAGGGGTGAGATGGCCATCATGCTCCGCCACATGGCCGACTGCGTAATAAACGGCGCGACCCCGTGGGTTGGAGTTCGAGACGGCGCAAGCGTTGTCTCGACAGGCCTGGCCTGCTGGGAGTCCATCCGCACGGGTCAGGCCATCAAAGTACGCAACAAATTCTGAACTATCGTCGTCACTCGGACCTGACACCTGAAATCCTGCCTACCTTATCTCTATTCGCTACACTGATAGCAGAAGAGCATCGCCTCCCACTTGATGCTGCCACAGCCGAATTTTGGCCGCCATCAGGCGGATGCGGTCTCGCTGGTCTGGATCATTGAACAAGTTGTGTTCTTCGATGGAGTCAGAATTGAGGTCGAACAATTCGCATTGATCCGCCGCGCACAAGTTTAGCTTCCAACGGTCACCGGTGACGATCGAACGCCAGGGCAGATTGTTCATTTCGTTGATTAGTGGGTTGCCCAGATCGCGGTCTCCCATTCCCTTGTGCTCAATGAACACGTCGGTGTCGTCCAGAGTGGCCTCGCCCTTCAGCACGTCCACGCGGCTCTGTCCGTGGAGACCTTCGGTAATTGGCTCACCCATCAGGTCGAGCAGAGTCGGAATCAGGTCAATCTGGGTGAAATGGTTACCTGGTCATATTGCATGACCAAGCGCTGAAAGAGTTCATGTGGCCGAATGGATGGCCGCGCGCTTTAAAATAGATGCGATGCGCGCCTGTTGTGAACGCAAATGGCGCCAGGAAATCGTGGATACATCGAGCATGAAACGAACGGGCGACTGGGATTGAGCTCGGTTGCCCACCGGCCATGAAGCTAGCGCTAGGGATTATCCGAGACGATCCAGTCGGCGTCGACGCGGCAGAATCAATCTAGTATATCTGTTGGCATCGGCGTTTCAATTCCGTCGATTAACCCGCTCAGTTTGGCAGCCGGCTTGTCGCTGGCAACGGCGTTTGGAGCTACGCACAGCGACAAGCCGAGCATCGGCTAACCGGTGTGCATCCTGGCTCTTTCTGCGGTCTGGTCGACAATATCGACTCCCACAAGCTCGCTCCAAGCGGCCAGAAGTTGATTGGTGACCGGGCCTGGGATATTATCGGTCACCTCACGGTTATCAACCCGTCCGACCGGCAAGATGCTGTATGGAGTGCTGGTGAGGAACACTTCGTCTGCCGTGTATAGATCGTAGGGTTGGAGGTCTTCCTCGGCAACCGGAATGTTTAGTTGCTCGGCAAGATCTATAACAGTCATGCGGGACACGCCCTGGAGAATGCTGCTGTCCCCCGGAGTCCTGAGAACGCCGTCAGTTACAATAAAGAAGTTGGCGCCCGTGCTTTCGGTAAGGTTGCCGTCCATGTCGAGAAGCAAAGGGAACGCGTTGGGGTCAACGTCCGCCGCCTCCATGTCTGCTAGCACGAAGTTCAGGCGACTGTAGTGCTTCACCTTGGGGTCTATCTGCTCCGACGAGTAGCTTCGAGTCTTGGTCACCACCGCGTGGGCGCCTTCTTGATAGAGCGGCGAGTAGCGGTCGAAGGCAATTGGGTCGATCCAGATGGAGACGTTGGGAGATGACGGATTCACGACGCTTCCGCCCTCGCCTCTGGTGACGATCTGGGTAATCATGTAGTCGTCGTTTTCCTGCCGCCGCAACTCTTCATTGGCCTCGACGGTTTCCAACGTAATCCGTTCCATGTCGTCGATAGACATCGCAGGGTCGATGCGAACGTACTTCAGGGACCGATACAACCTCTCCAGGTGTTCCCTGAGCCTGAAAACCTTGCCGTCGTAGGTGCGGGAGGTGTCGAACAGCACGTCCCCAAGACGGAATCCTCGGTCAGTCATGCCGATCTTCGCCTCGCTTCGAAGCACGTAATCGCCGTTGAGCCAGATTTGATAGTCGGTCATGACTGCTCCTTCGGTTGGTGTCAAGAATCAGGTTTTCACGTGTCAAGGTTCGAGGGCTATGAGACGGCGTCCACCCCTGCTTGGGCGCAGATTTCGTCTTCTTCGCCAGTGCCGCCGCCGACACCACAGGCGCCAGCCGCAACGCCATCGCGGAGAAGCACGACACCGCCCTGACTCATAATCATGTGGTCGCCCTCGGCGGCCCGAATACCTGTGACGATGGCAGCTCCCGCCCTCTCCTGCATTAGTCCGCTGTTGCGTCCGAAAGCTACAGAACCGATGGCCTTGCCCTGACTGCCATAAACCCCCGCGAAGATCGCGCCGTCCATCCGATTGAAGGCCGCTAGGCGTCCGCCAGCGTCCACCACCGCAACGCTTATCAGAATGTTCAGTTCTTTTGCTTTGGCAATCGCCGCTTCAACCATCGTGTTTGCGTCCTGAAGTGTGAGGCTCATGGCATTGACTCCTTCATAATTTGACTGTGTCTTAAGGACACGCTCAAATTGCCGAGCGCGCCGGAGATTATGCGGCGAGTGTAGCAACGTTGATTTAACCAGTCAATCGGCGCGATTGACACAGAATAACCCTGTGATTACACTCGCACCATTCCTCGGCGAAGCTCGATGATGAACCTCACGCGAAGGAGGCAATACAATGCTCAGGCTCGGCGGAACTGCATCAACCTCCCACATGGTCGTATTCCAGGGACTTCAGAAATATCTCCTAGATAGAGGGGTGGAATCGGACTGGGTACTGTACTCAGGCTATGACGCATTGGTCGAGGCCTTCGTCTCCCGAGAGATCGACGTTGCCTGGAACGGCCCTCTCTCCTATGTGAAGATTCAACGCTTGCTGGATGTTCCGTCGCGCGTGCTGGTTATGCGGGACGAGGATGTCGATTTCACCACCCACTTCATTTCACAGGCTGGTTCGGACATCAGCAGCATCAAAAAACTGAAGGGCAAGAGATTCGCTTTCGGCAGTCGCGGCTCTATCCAAACGGGGCTGCTCGCTTACCACTTCCTCAAAGAAGCCGGGATAAATCCGACGCAAGACCTGTCGGATTACTCCTTCTTCGATGATCGGACTGGGGACACCCGTAGAGACGAAGTTGACGTGTTTGAGCGAGTGATGGACGGCGAGTACGACGCCGGGGCCATCAGCGCATCGACCCTGCTCAGATTGGAACTCGACGGCGTCGACGTTCATGAACGGATTCAAAAATTCTGGGACAGCCCCGCATACTCTCACTGCTGTTTCACAGGCCAGAGCGATATGGATGAAGAAGTTTCACAGATGTTCACCGACGCCCTGGTCAAGATGGAATACTCCGACCCTCTAGGCAAGGAAATCCTGGACGGCGAAGGCTGCAAGGCTTTCGTTCCGGGGATCACAACCGGTTGGGAAATCCTGGAGGTGGCGGCGGAGCAAGAAGGGCTCATCTAAAGCCCTCCAAATAACCACAGGCGAAAACGCGCGCTCAGAGGGGAAATTTACAGGAGAACATAAACGTGAATATCAAAGAGATCAGAGCCGTCCCCATTGAGCTTCGGCCCCACATGACGACCCAGCCCAGAGTTCCTAAAATTGAGAACGCTCCCGACTGGGTAAGCCCTATGCTCCGTTACCCCGAGTACCAGAAGTCGAACCTGGCTGCCGGAGGCGGAAACTGGAGCCGCACGGCGTGCGTCGTCACTGCTGACGACGGCACCTGGGGATTGGGTCTCGGACTGTTCAGCGGCCCGATTGCCAGCATAATCAACGACCACATCGGGCCGGTGCTGGAAGGCCAAAACGCGATGGCGACCGAAAAGTGTTGGGACATAATGCGGCGCACCACCGCCCAATACGGCGCGCATGGCCTGGCATCTTACGCCATCAGCGCCGTGGATAACGCCCTCTGGGACTTGAAAGGCAAGCTGTTAAATCGACCTGTGTACGAACTGCTCGGTGGGCCTCAGAAGGACAAAATCTTCTGCTACGCCTCCAACACCGATGTCTCATACGGCAGAGAGAAAAGCATCGCTTGGTTCCTGGAAGTGGGATTCAAAGCCGTAAAGCTGTTCCTCCCCCACGGCCCTCTCGAAGGCATTGAGGGTCTTCGGAAGAACGAAGAGATCGTCGCACAACACAGAGATCAGATCGGCGACGATGTCGAGCTTATGGTCGACGCCTGGATGTCCCTGAACGTCGAGTACACAGTGCGGCTGTCCGAGGCCTTGAAGCCATACCGAATCAAGTGGCTGGAAGATTACTTGCTCCCAGAGGACATGGACGGCTACTTCAAAGTGCGTCAACGGCTCCCCGATGTAACCCTCGCGACGGGCGAGCACTGGCACACGCCTCATCCTTTCGCGCTGGCAGCGTCCAACGGACTGGTTGACATCATGCAGCCAGACATCCAGTGGGCAGGGGGCGTCACGGCGCTGGTCCGAATTTGCCATATCGCCGAGGCTCACGGCTTGACAGTTATCGCCCACGCCGGAATGAATTACCCTTACGGCCAGCACCTGAGCTACGCCATGCCTGCCATCGAGTGGGGCGAAAGGTCAGAGGGCGTGGCCCCTCCCGGCGTCCCGCTGGAGGAGATGATGCTTCTCCCCGGCACTCCGGCCATAAAAGACGGCTATCTGGTCCCCAGTGACGCTCCGGGTTTCGGCATCGAGGTCACGAAGGAGTGGCTGGAGGAGGTCGCGGTCTGATTCCTGGTCCTAGTCCCCGTTGCGGGAAGGCAAAGCCACGGTCGCCTCGCCTGGCGCGGTGGATTGCCCTTCCTGGTTTTTCACATCCACGGTCAGGTCAACCAGATGCTCGCCGTTTTCGACGCGCTTGGCGACGATAGTGGCAACGCAGGTCAGCACGTCATCCTTCTGATTGATAGCGCGGTACTGACAGCCCAGCTTTCGGACCTGCACCTCATCGCCGGCCCAGTCTCGCAGCATATTGTGCAAGTAGGCGAATCTGAGGTTGCCCATCCCGAAGGCTCCCTGCTCGTTCAGCGCTGCCCTGCCTGCGACATCGTCCATGTGGATATAGACGAATTCGTCGTTCACTGCGGCGTACCTGTTCCAGTGCATGAAATCGGTCTTTCTCGACCAATTCGTTATCTCCTGTCCGACCTCGACATCTTCCCAATACACATTGACTGACATTTTCCCCGTCTCCTGATTCCTGATGATCTGTTAATACCTGATGCCGATAGATTTCCGAACCTTCACAAGCTCGCCGTTCTGATTGGTCCAGCGCGTCTCTGTGGTGGTAAAAAGTGTGGGGCCCAGCCTGGTTGTGCGCTCGACCCACTCGGTCAGTCCGGTGGTCGTGGAGATGACGTCTCCCGCCCTCATCGGCTCAAAATATTCCTCGGTCTGGCCTCCGTTCATCCCGCGGGTTCCGACTCCGGCCCCGTCAGCCGAAGCTCTGGCTGCTGGAACTGGCTCCCTGTGAACCGGCCACGCGAAGGGGTTGAAGTCCAGAGGCGCAATTATGCTCCCGTGTCGTGTGGTCTTCGCGTAGTCCTCGTCCCAGTACATGGGCGGAGGTTCGTCAGGCCAGTAGACCGCGATGGCCCATTTTCGGATGTCCGAAAGCGCGATCGGCGGTGCGACCTTTGGTTCACTGAATTTTCCTTTTCTTTCAATCAAGTCCTGGGTGACCAGAGTTTCGGATTCGGTCGTCATGATTTCTGTGCCTCCTTATGATCCCATACTCTATCTACCGACGTAATGCGGCAGGCGCTTCTCTTGAAATGCCCTCATCGCCTCTTTCTGGTCCTCAGTGCCTGTGATTCTTGCGGCGGCTTCGTCCTCGTGGGCGATGACGTGGTGGAGGTCAGGGCTGTGGACGTACATCAGACGCTTGGCTTCCCTGACGGCCAGAGGCGGGTTTGACGCTATCTCTGTCGCCATGTCGTTGACCTCATTCATCAGATTGTCGAAGGACACAACGCGACTCACAAGCCCTCTAGACATTGCCCATTCGGAGTCGTAAATACGCCCTGTCAGTGACATTTCGGATGCCACAGCCTGCCCAGCGACCACTGAAAGCGTGTAGGACGATGCGGTGTCCGGAACTATGGACCGCTTGACGAAAATGGCCGTGAATCGCGCCTCCTCAGCGGCGACACGAATGTCGCAAGCCAATGCCACGCTCAGTCCGCCGCCTGCCGCCACACCGTTGACGGCGGCAATCGTCGCCTGCGGTATCTCGCGAATGTGAGGGGCAAGCTCCTGGATTCTGCGCTTGCGTCCGTTCTGCGAAAGAGGCGGCATTCCTTCAGAAGATGCCCTGTTCGCTTGAGAAAGGTCGGCTCCAGAGCAAAACTCAGGCCCGTTTCCGGTGATGATCACCACTCGGATATCGGGGAATTCTGCGCCAACTTCGTCCAGAGCGTCGTGAAATTCGCTGGTTAACTGACGGTTTAACGCGTTCATGATAGAAGGGCGGTCGAGCCTGATCGTGGCCACGTGACCCTCCCGATCCAGTTGCAGAGCCTGATATCCCATTGCGTCCCCCTGATTCAAGTAGTAAGGCTTGATTCCCAACTCTAGTGCCCAGCGCGCCGGTGAGTCAATCAACTGAGAGAACGTGATACAATCCCGCTCGGTCTGTATCATCCGATAATCGCAACTCGAGACGAGCACAGGGAGCCGAACCCGATGACAAGCGCAAACCGGTGGGCTGTAAAATCCAACCGAATCATCGACGGAACGAATGGGCCAGTCCTGAATGACGGGGTCGTGGTCGTCGAAGGCAACAGAATCGTATCGGTTGGGCCACAATCAACCACCGTGCTCCCACGCGGCGTCAACGCGTTCGACGCAGGGGACCGCACGATAATGCCAGGCATGATCGACGCCCATGTCCACATGCTATCCACTGGCGGGAACTCCGGCGGCGACGAGTCCAGGGCCATGAATGACCAGCAAGCGACGCTCCAAGGCGCGAAAAATTCCCTGCTTGCCCTCAAGAGCGGCCTGACAACCGTTCGTGACTGCGGAGACCGTAATTTTCTGAGCTTGACGCTCCGAGATTCGATAGCCAGCGGTCAGATACCAGGCCCTCGGATGCTGTGCTCTGGGCCGGTCATTACCACCACAGCGGGTCAACTTTGGTGGAACTCCGTTGAATGCGACACAACTGACGACCTTCGCCGAGCGGTGAGAACGCTGGTCAAGAACGGAGTCGATTTCATCAAGATGATGGGTTCCGGCGGAAACGCGACACCTGGCTCCAATCCCGAAGCCTCCCAATACGACGCCGAAGGTTATCACGCAGTCGCCGACGACGCTCACCGCATGGGCAAGAAGGTGGCGGTGCATGTCCACGGTGTCGAGGCAATCCGCATGGCCGTGAACGCAGGAATGGACACTCTGGAGCACGTCCCGTTCCGCTCCGATGGAACCATCAAATACAACGATCAAATCGTTCAGGACATCGTGGACAATGGACTGATCGTAAGCCTCGCCATGCCCGCCACATGGTATCGTCTCACCGAGGCGGACATGCGCGACACTCGAACCCACCCGGGCCACCTCTGGGAAACTCGATACGACACCATCCGCAGGATGCACGCCGCCGGCGTCAAACTTGTCGTCAGCAGTGACCAGGGCTCAACGGGAACTCGAATCGACGAGCTGCCTTTATTGGCCGAATTTCTGGTTAACGACGTTGGCCTGCCAACAAGCGATGTGATCTACGGAATGACAGGGCTTTCCGCCGAAGCGCTCGGCATGGAAGATCAGGTCGGAACGCTGGAGCCGAACAAACTGGCAGACATTGTGATTGTCGATGGCGACCCGCTGGCCGACATCGGAACGCTCAAGAGTGTTCAAAAAGTCATCAAAGACGGCCAGACAGTGGCGTCTGACGGGGCCATAATCTTGCCTCCGTCGAAGCAATAATGCGTTCACGCCGTTCGGATCACCCAAATCTAGGGGAATAATTAATGTCGTACAGCCGCCAAGTGGAAATCGGGATTCAGATCGAGCCGCAGTTTGGCTTCGGCTACGAAGAAATTCGTGACCTGGGCAAGCTAGCAGAGGAAGTGGGCTTCAATTCGCTGTGGTGTTCGGACCACCTTTTTCTTGACGCCAACTCCGAGGACAAGAACTGTCTGGACCCGTGGACGGTGTTAACGGGGCTGGCCGTCGAGACCACCACACTCCGACTCGGAACCCTGGTAACGTGCGTCTCTTTTCGCGCACCGCAGATGCTCGCCCGGATCGCCGCAGCGGTCGATTCCATGAGCGGAGGGCGAGTGGATTTCGGCATCGGCGCCGGTTGGAAGCAGCTTGAGTATGATGCCTACGGCATTCCGTTCCCCTCGGCTCGTGAGCGGGTAGACCGCTTCGAGGAGGCTCTCGAGATCATTACTCGCATGTGGACTGAAGCCCGACCGAACTACCAGGGAACTCATTACCAGATTGACAACGCCTTCATGTCACCCAAGCCTGTCCAAAATCCGCACCCGCCTATATGGGTCGGTGGCGCAAAACCTCGTGTGCTTGGCCTAGCGTCAAGATTCGCTCAGGGGCTAAACGTTAGTGGTTTCCCGCCCATTGAGCGGTACACCGAAGTCCTCGACAACCTGCGCATTGCCTGTCAAAAGACGGGCAGAGACTACGACACGATCAACAAGTCTCACTTCACAGGCGTGGCTATTGCATCAGACCAAGCAGGGGTTGACGCACTCGCTAATGACATAGCAAGAGAGCGAGGCGTGAGTTTCGACGAGCTTCGGAGCAATTACAGAGGAGTGATCGGAACTCCCGATCAGGTGACGGAATACCTGCGGCCCTACGTCGGTCTGGGCGTTGAACAGTTCATGCTGGTGTTCCCATACCAACGAGAGGTCGAGTCAGTCCAACTGGTGGCTGAGAAAGTCCTTCCCGGGCTCAGAGGTTAAGGATCAGGAGGCCGCCCAGATGCCTTCGAGTTTCTCCAGGGCATCCGAGGGCAGAGGCCCTTTATTTGTGGCAGCAACCGCCTGCTCCAACTGATCGAAACTCGACAGCCCGACAAGGGCCGTTGACAGGTTTTCGGCGCTTATGGCAAATCGTATCGCCGCCTCGGCGAGATTTTCGGTGTAACCGTCTTCCACCAGGAAACTGAATTGCGACGTTCGGGCGAGGTCTTCACTCAAAGTCTGCCCGGTGGCGATAGGCGCGACATCCTGCGCCGCGAGCGGGTGGCGGACCGAGTCGCCAGTGAGCGCGCCGCCTGCCAGGATTCGTATGGCGACCGAACCGATGCCCTTCTCGGCAGTCTTTTGCATCAGTTGGCCGTAGTCCTGATATGGGAACCCGGCGGACATCTCGTGACTGGATGATGGGTTCAGCATGTTGTAACAGGTGTGCATCCCTGATGGGCCAAACCTGTCTATCGCTGAGTGGAGCGTCTCGGTGTCCCCCAGCCCGTTGAATCCCCAGAACCGGATTTTGCCTGATTCGACAGCTCTGTTAAAAACGCCGACAATGCGCTCAAGATCGTCTAGGCCAAGCTGCCCGCCGTCGGGGTTGCTCGCCGCGCCGATAGAGTTGTGGGTGTAAACGATGTCCACGTTATCGCGACCCATCCGTTGGAGGCTGTTGTCGATCTGAGCTTCGATGACCTCTTCAATATTTCCAAACTCGGCGGCTGACAGTCTGACTTTCGTGCCGACCAGAGCATCGTGAGCGCCAAGCTCTCTCAGAACCGCGCCAGTGTGAATCTCTGACAATCCGTCGCCATACATACGCGCGGTGTCGAAGTAGTTGATGCCCGATTCCAGAGCATATTCAACCGTGCGAAGCATGTCCGGATGCTCACCGCGCACCATGAGTCCACCAACCGCGCCACAACCATATCCGAGAACGGAAACTTCAACGCCAGTGTTACCAAATGCTTTGTACTGCATAACGTGAAATTCCCTCTGTCAAAATACGAGAATCTGGTTCGCGGCTAAATCGCCACCAGGTTAATCAGATGATACAACGCCGCGCCCAACAGAGCGCATATCGGGAAAGTGAGTATCCATGCATAGACGATGCTCCGGGCGACGCCCCATCGGACCGCCGACAACCGCCGCGTGGAACCCATGCCCAGAATCGACGACGTTATAGTGTGGGTGGTGCTGATGGGGATTCCCAGTCTGGATGCCATAGTGATGACTCCGGCTGCGGCGCCCTCGGCGGCAAACCCGTGAATCGGCCTCATGGTGACGATTCGGACCCCTAACGTCCGAATGACCTTGAAACCTCCGAAGTACGTACCAGCGCCCATGACGAGGCCGGATACGATGATGACCCACAGCGGGACATCCAGAACGTCAATGGAGCCGTTGGTGAACAACGCTAGAGTGATGATACCCATTGTTTTTTGGGCGTCGTTCGACCCGTGACTGAACGCCATCCATCCCGCGGTGAACATCTGTGCTTTTGAGAAAATCAAGGTGATTTTCGCTGGGGACATTCTACGCAGTGACCAGTAGATGATAAGCATCACGAGGTAGGCCAGCAAGAATCCAAGTATGGGGGACAAGACGAGGCCTTCCAGAATCCTGGTGAGACCTGCCCCCTGCAGAACGTCAATTCCGCTGTGGGCGACTCCAGAACCGGCAACTCCAGCAATCAGGCTGTGACTCCCACTGACAGGCATGCCGAATCTGCTGGCAACAAACACCCAGAGCGCGGCGGCGGCCACTCCTCCGGCAACGACCACCTGAGTTATGCCGTCCGGGTCCACTACCCCTTTCGCGACAGCTTTGGCGACGGCGGTTCCTGTGATTGCGCCCACGAAGTTGAACACCGCTGCCATTATGACAGCTGACAATGGTGACATGACCCGGGTAGAAACTACTGTGGCGATGGCGTTGGCAGCGTCGTTAAATCCGTTGGCGAATTCGAAGGCTAAAGCAATGATGATTACGATTATGAGGAAGGTTAAAGAAGAAGATTCAATCATGCTTGGTTAGCAGGTTCCTCGACGATCAATCACGAGTGTTTGAGCACTATCCCTTCCAACACGTTTGCGGCATCCTCCGCCCGGTCGGTGGCTTGTTCCAGATCATCGTAGATGTCTCGCCACTTTAGAACCTGGTCAAATTCGAAACCGGTGCTGAACAACTCGCCTCTGGCCTTGCTCGCTTCCTGGTCCGCGACATTCTCCAATCGGTTGATTTCCACAGTAATCGGAAGAATTTCCATCAGTTTGGAGTTTCGAGCGGCCAGCATTTCCATCGCCTTCACCAGTTCGTCGGCACAATCGACTATGATGTCCGAAAGATTCCTGGCCCGATGTGTGGTCTTCTCAATGCGATATTCGAGAACGTATTGGGCGGCCTCGTCGATGGCGTCCACCACGTCATCAAGCCTGCCAGCAAGTTCCAGAATATCCTCTCGGTCGATGGGGGTCAGGAATGTCTTGTGAAGGGCGCGGGTGATGTCGTGGATAACCCGATCTCCCAATTCCTCTCGATCCTTGATTTCCTGGACCTTGGCTTCAACATTTTCGAAGTTGTGCATAAGGTCTTGGAGTCGGCGCGCCACATCCTGGATGTTGACCGCGCTCTGATGCAATAGAAAGAAGAATTGGTTCTCTTTAGGAAGAAATGAAGGCAAGAACCTCAAATCACACCTCGATAATTGTTAGGCGCGCCAAACCAGATCGGAGCCGTCCCAATCATTCGTTAATCCGATCAGGAGTTACATGTCGCGGAGATAAATTCAATCCCTATTGTTCAAAGACATGCAGGTGAATGTGCGAGTCACGCCATTGATCTTGTGAATCTCGCCGGCCAACAGGTCACTGACACTGTTCATATCTGCAGTGACTTTCGCGATGATGTCGTACGGCCCAATGACCACGTCCACCTCTGACACCCCAGGCACAGCCCGCAGCGATTTCGCAACGTCCTTGACCATTCCAATGTTGGTCTCAATCATGATATATGCCGTTGTAGCCATAGCAGACCTCCATTACAGCGATGTGCCTCCCCAGTCTTCCGAAACCCGTGTAGATTGTACTAGCCTGCACCCGTGAATGCGAGTCTGGTCAGCTGCGATTTTCGACTTGATATCAATATCCACTGTTCACTTGGTGTTCCACAGCAAACGAGAGTTCAGAATGAACGCCACGAGAAGGAATGCCACGACGCCTGAAGCAACAAGCATTGCCGTGGGCGCTCCCAGGCGTTGGGCGAGGATTCCCGCTGCGAGGCTACCTACCGGCATCATCCCAAAGGAAAACATCGAAATCGAAGTCACCCTGCCACGGAACTCGTCAGGCACGATACTCTGCACCAGCGCGCTCGAAGTCGAGAAGAACACCATCATGCCGACGCTGGACGCTATCAGTATCGGGAATGCCATGTAGATCGAAGTGACCTGCGAGAACGCCAGCATCGTTACAGATGTCAACGCGACACTAAGGATAATCAACTGCCCCTTGTGCCTGACGTTGCCAAATGAAGCCAATACCAGCGTGCCTAGAACTGAACCCGCGCCCAGCGATGACATCAGCAGGCCCAACCCAACCGAGCCTGTCTCGAATATCTCGGCGGCGAACACAGGCATCAGACCGTTGAGAAAAGGGAACGACATCATTGGTGGAACGAAACTGAGCGCGATGACACTAAGTATCACCGGTTGACTCTTGACGTATAGAGCGCCCTCCACAAGCCTTGAGACCGCAGTTTTGAGCTTCAGTTCGGCTCTTTCAGCCAACGGCAATTGGATTGCCAGCGCCGCAACCACGGCCAGCCCTTGCAAAATAGCCTCAATCACTAGCGCTGGGCCTGGCCCAACCAGAGCCAGCAATCCGCCTCCAATTGCGGGAGCGGCCAGCCTTGTCACGCTGAAGCCCAGAGAGTTCAGGGCAAAAGCGTTAACCAGTGTTTCGCCAGGCACAGTAGTAGACACTAGTGAGGCACGAGCGGGGTCGAGGATCACCCAACCAACGCCCATCATCATTATGTATATGAATATGTGCAACGGCTCGACGGATCCCAGAATCACAAAGGTAGCGAACACAGCCGTTACAGAGGCTTGGTAAGCGTATATTCCAGCCAGAAGCTTTCGCCTGTCCAAGCTATCCACCAGCAGGCCACCAATTGGGCCGATCAGCAGAATCGGCAGGGCGTCCAATCCCATTGCCAGTGTGGTCAAAAAGGCCGATCGGGTGATGTCGTACATCAACCACCCAATCACAATCTGCTGCATCCAAAATCCACCGCTGGAGAACAACGTGGTAGCCCACACATACCGATAGTTGCGGTATTTGAAAGACTCAAACGTGTGGAGATTCTCGGGCATGCGAATCCGGCGCCCGCTAGGCCGAGCCACGGTGATCTGGGCAACCGTGTGATCCGTTTCCAAACTGGAATCAACAATTCCAGATGTGATTGGCGGCATTTCTGCTCGCTGGTCTGGAGCAGGCGCGGCGCCAGGAGTCAAACCGGCGTCAAGGCTCGTATTCTGAACGGCATTGTAACTGGACGTCATCGGCTGATTGTCTGCCTGAATTTGATTGCGGTTATTATCGATGCTGCTCAAATCGATAGCTCCACATGCCAACGATTACTGATCGGTCTACGTAAAACGCCGAAGATAATCGGGAGACTCCTCGGCTGAAAATTTTATTGGGCCGTTGGGGCGCTTGAATTCGATGTGGACCACACCGACACAGCAACAAACCCATAGATCACATTACCAGAAACCCCTCGCCTGCGAAATAGGAAACCTGAATACTTTTACAGCAATTTTAAGACGTTAATCAAACCTTAACAAAAGGCTGAAACTGGCATTCATTGAAGGCCTGAGCCCCTGTCCGTCCAGTCGTAAGCGCGTGTCGATTGACCACGTTCAAATGCTTGCATATACTCCACCAAGTTTCTTTATCGTCAACAAAAAGGTCAACACATGAGAATTGAACAAATCGAAACCTTCGTCGCCGACAGATTCTTCTTTTTGAGGTTGACCACGGGCGACGACGCATAAGGCGTCGGCGAAGGGACATTCTGGAGCTTCCCTCGCGCCGCGGGGTCGGTGGTGAATTCGTATTCCGACATGCTTCTGGGACATGACCCTATGAGAATCGAGTGCATCTGAAATAGCCTGTACCGAACTTATAGCTTCCGAGGCGGAGCTGTGGGCGCGGCCATTTCGTCCATCGACCAGGGCACTATGGGACATCAACGGCAAGCGTTACGAGGTCCCGGTCTGAGGCCTGCTGGGAGGCAGAGTCCGCGACAAGGTTCGCGCTATGTGTCTGCTGAACGGCTCGGGCGAGCCCTGGTCGAGTCGGCGGCCTGCGCCGTGCGAGATGGCTTCACTGCCGTCAAAATGACACCTTTCCCAATCGGATGGCCCGAGAAACGCTACCCCAACCTCATCCGAAAATGCACGGGCATCGTTGCGGCTATCCGCGAAACCGTTGGGTGGAACGTGGACATCGGCGTAGAGATTCATCGCAACATGGTTCCATCGGAGGCCGTCATCTTCGCTCAGCAGATCAAGAATTTCCTGCCCTACTTCTACGAAGACCCAATTGCGCCCGACAGTGGGATGTCAACGCGAGACGTTGCCCAGAAGGTCAATCTGCCGATAGCAGCGGGGGAGCGAAACCACACGATCTGGGAGTTCAGGGAATTTTCCGAAATCAACGGCGTCGCGTTTTTCCGGCCAGACGTTAGCCTCGCTGGAGGCATCAGCCAGGTCAAAAAGATAGCCGCCATCGCCGAGTCTTACAACCAACGTGTGAAACCTCACAACTTCCTCTGCCCCGTCGGCACAGTGGTGGGCGTTTAGCTCGCCACCTGCACTCAGAACTGGGATTCGCAGGCATATTTCAGAGAGGATGGCCCTCCGAGCACGACGGTGGTCAAACAGGTGTCCCAGCTCAAGGACGGCTACCTTCAGATTCCCGAAACTCCAGGCATCGGTATGGAGCTAGACGACCACGGCATCGCAGGACTGCCCCACAACCCCAGACCTGGCGACAGATCGACGGGGGAGGACGGCTCAGTGGCCCTTCGGTAAATCCTGAAAACGTTCAAGACGATAAACACCATGAGACTAGATAACCAGACCGCCCTGATAACCCGCGCTGCCAGCGGCATGGCGGCGGCGCAGGCTCGTCTTTTCGCATCCGAGGGCGCGTCGGTATGCGTGGTGGACATCAATGAAACCGTTGGGAGGCAGGTAGCATCTGAGATTATCAAAGCCAGCGGCAAGGCAATATACGTTTCTCTAGATGTCACTGAGCCATCACACTGGGCAGAAGCAGTTGTAAAACCGAGAAAACGTTCGGATCTTTGACGATACTGTGTAACAACGCCGGGGCCAACTTCCGTGTCAGTTTCGATGACCAGACCGAGGAGATGTGGCACACTGTCATGACCATCGGTCTCACTGGGGGGTTTCTGGGGATCAAAGCTGCTGTGCCCGCCATGCGCCGCGCTGGAGGTGGGGCCATCGTCAACATGGGATCGCTTGCGTCCACTCGTTCTGGAGGCGGGAGCCCGGCTTACGGGGCCAGCAAGGCGGGAATAGTCGGGCTGACGACCCAGTCGGCGGCCAAACCCTACGCATCGGACGGCATCCGATGCAACATGGTCTCCCTCGGCCACGTCGACACGCCTTTCATCCGCCAAGACAACGCCCACAGCCCCAACGACTGGCCCACCACCATCGACAACCCGGACAACTACCAGCGCAGACTCGACGCCACCCCGCTGGGCCGCCTCCAAATCCCAGAGGACATCGCCAAAGCGTTCTTGTTCCTGGCGTCAGACGCTGCTTCGATGATTACCAGGGTGAACCTGAAGGTGGACGGCGGCGCTGGCATCTAGAAGAATAGCGCCTCGGCGTCTGGGCTACGGACGAGCTAATCCCAGGAGATCCCGGAGCGTCCGACCGCTGTACTCCGTCTGTGCCAGCCCCCGACGTTGAAGCTCCGGCACTACCAGTCGCACGAAATCCTCGTAGGCGCCCGGGAGGTGGGTGGCGGCGACCATGAAGCCGTCACACGCCTCGCTGATGAACCACTCCTCCATCTCGTCGGCTATCTTTTTGGGAGTTCCGACGAACACAGGAAGCTCGTGGACCGTGCCTCGCTTGCTGTTCCCGATGAATTCCCCGAATGTCGGATACTGGGCTTCCCCGCCTCTCATGATCGTCTCCACCATCCCGCGGGAGCCTGAAATCTGATCGAGATCGTCGTCGGTCATTACCTGATCCAGACTGGGGCGGGAGAAGTCGAAATTCAAAAGCTCGGACAACAGGGCCATTTTGTCCACCGGGTCCGCGAGGCTCTCAGCGAGCGCCAGCTTCTCCTCAGCCATCGTCTCGGTTTCGCCGACGATGACGTAGGCCGCCGTCACGACTTTGATTCCCTCCGGGTCGCGTCCATTGCCCGCGGCCCGATCTCGAAGTTCGCCCCTGATTTCCTGACCGCGCTCGATTTCACGGAACACGGCGAAGACAAGCTCCCCCCAACGTCCGGCGAAGGTCTTGCCTCGTGAGCTTTGCCCCGCCTGCATGATTACCGGGTGGCCCTGGGGAGATCGAGGCACGGTCAGAGGACCGCGAGAGTTGTAATATTTGCCCTGATAGTCCAGTCGATGCACTTTTTCAGGGTCTGCGAACGTGCCACTAATCTTATCCACCTTCAGAGCCCCATCCTCCCAGGAATCCCAAAGGCCGGTCACAATCTCCATGGTTTCGTCTGCCTGATCGTATCGGCCATCGTGGTCCAGGTGGCTCTCGAACCCGAAATTCTGGGCCTCGGAGTCATTGAGCGATGTCACGACGTTCCAGCCAACACGGCCTTCGGTGAAGTGGTCCATCGTCGCAAACAGCCGAGCGATGTTGAACGGGGCGTTATAGGTCGCAGAGTACGTGGCGCCAACGCCCAGATGTCGCGTCGCCATCGTCATCGCCATCACCACTGGTGTGAGGTCGAGCTTCACAACTCGAACGCCGTGGCGAAGCGCCTCGTCTACGGCATCGCCATACCTACCGGGCATCGCAAGCCGATCGTCGATGAAAGCGAAATGAAACTTCCCGCGCTCCAACGTGCGAGCAATGTTCTGGTAAAATCCTGCGGTCAGGAAGTTGGGTTCGGAGGCCGGGTGCCTCCAGGAACCCACGTAGTTCGAACAGTTAGCGGCCTGCATGAACGCCGCCAAGATCATCTTGTTGTTGCGATCTCCGGCCATGATTCCCTTTCGCCGCGAAGGGCTGACTAAGCCCATCCGCAAAATGTAAAATTGTTGTTTGAATCCCGATGGTATCAGAGGTTGGCCCTCCATCGGAATTGTTTGAGCGTCTCAGGCAAACTGGCATTTTGAGGAGGTGACAAATTGGACGAGATAGCCCGATTCAACAAAGAGCGATGGGAGGAGCTTGCCCAGGCAGGCGTTGAGTATTCCCGCCCATTCCTGGAACTCGATGAATCGACCGCCCAAAAGGTGTTCAACCCTCAGGACAAGCTGGGAGATGTGACAGGCAAAGACGTGCTGTGTCTTGCGGCGGGTGGCGGACAGCAGTCGGTGGCGTTTGGGCTGATGGGCGCAAACGTCACGGTGTTGGACCTGTCAGAGACCCAATTGCAGCGAGACAACGAAGCGGCTTTTCACTACGGTTTGAATATCGAGACCCATCAAGGTGACATGCGCGACCTTTCGCGTTTCGAGCCAAACTCGTTCGATCTGGTTTGGCAGGCTCACTCAATAAACTTTGTCCCTGAGGTCGGAGAAGTATTCCAACAGGTCGCACGGGTTCTTAGAGATGGTGGGGGTTACCGCCTGCACTGCACGAACCCTTTCACGCACTCCATACTCGACGAAAAATGGAACGGCGAGGGATACCTTCTGAAAGACGCATACGCTGACGGAGAGATAACATATCCTGACGCCCACTGGGACGTCGAAGGCTACGACGGGCAAAACCATCGAATCGTCGGCCCAAGAGAGTTCCGACACACGCTCGGCACACTGGTGAATGGACTGATCGAGAACGGGTTCACTATCGACGGACTGTGGGAGCACACATCAAATGTGGCAAACCCGGTGCCTGGAAGCTGGGACCATTTCAAGTCAATTGCCGCCCCGTGGATCACGTTCCTATCCACACATCGAAGCGAAGATGTGCATTAGCGCAATCGGTTCAGACCCGTCTCAGTTTGCCGAAGACGGACACTGTGATGACCGCCACCGCGATCAGTCCTGCCCCGTGAAACGCCAACGCCGCCGTGACCCCGAAGATTGAGGCCAGCGCTCCAATTGTCAGATTCCCTACCGGTGCGGTGCCAACCGCTGCGGTCCACGCGCCCATCGCCCGACCTCGAAGATCGTTGGGAACCAGTCTCTGCATCAGAGTCTGTGAAAACAGGTCAGACAGGGCCATCATCGCGCTCATGACAAGTATTACGATAATAGCGACATAGAGATTCGGCGCGAAACCCAGAATCAACAGAGCGCCTCCGAACACATGCAGCGCCACGATGAAAACCAGTCCCTGGCGACGTATCTCTCCAAACACCGAGACCAACAATATACCGAGCATACCTCCGGCGGCGAAAATCGCCGTCAACAGACCCAGACCTTCAGCGCCGATGTCGAGCACATCTCTCGCGAAACTCGGCATCAATGCCTGGGTCGTGAATCCGAAGAACTCCACAAAGACTACGACTATCACGAGAGCCGATACGGTTCGATTGTGCCTCAACTCTGTCCAGAACTCTACCACCCCTTTGAGCATGTTGACGCCGCCCGCCGGGGCCGCCTGTCCACGGGAGCGAATGAACGAGAGTATGATCGTGGACCCCAGGTATCCGCTAGCCAGAACGAAGTACCCTCCCCCTGGGCCGAAATTTGCCAAAATAAACCCCACAGCCAATGCGCCGATCATGCCTCCAAAGCGCATAGCGAGGCTCAGGTAGGCCATCCCGTTAAGAGCATTTTCTGGCCCCACCACGTCAAAGACGAAACTCTGACGGGTGGTCATTGACGTTGTTCCGATGCTGCCTCCGACCATAGGCACGAGGAGCAATTGCCACAGCTGGGCCTCCCCCGAACTCAACAGGAGTCCCATCCCCAGTGCCACCAGTGCCGACAGGGCCATCAACGAGCGCATGAGTTTGCGCCTGTCGATGATGTCAGCGACCGTGCCTGCCACGACTCCAAGAAAGAAGGCTGGCGCGTGCCGGATACCCACTGCAACGCCCACCATAAACGGCGAGTCGGTCATCTCCAGAATCACCCATCCGAGGACGACACTCTCCCCCATGAATCCCATGCTGTCGAACAACGCCGACGCCAAAAGTAGTCGGAAATCGTGGAATCGCATGGCCGGAGACCGAACAGTTTTGCTCAGAAGGGCGCTGCCCCAGGAGTTGGTTACTTTCGCGGACAAGTCATGTTGCTCTCTTTAGTTGCATATGGACACGCACGCTGTCGAGGATACTAACACGACCAACTTGCTTTACCCACTCTGGTCTGACTGTCGAATAGTAGATGCTTACCACTCCGGTGGTTGCAGAGCGGGAATGTCTGGATAGATTTCACTCAATCTGCCCCATGCGCTGACCGTCGCCTCCTGAGCGTGGCGTAAAACGTCCTGCTCGTTCATGGTCGTCAATTCGCCATCCTGCATCAAGAATCGACCCGCCACCATGACCGCCTCCACATTGCCAGCCTGACCATAGTGTACGAGGTTGGATAGTAGATTTATGACTGGCGTCATGTTGGGCGTTCGAAGATTTACCATGACAATATCAGCATGTTTTCCGACTTTCAGCGAACCGAGATCAGCCTCACGACCCAAAGCTTTCGCGCCATTGATAGTGGCAGCATCTAACATTTCGCCGGGAGTTGGTCGGGCCCGATCACCGCGCTTGCCTCGATTGAGCGCAATCCCAATTTTCATGGCGTCGAACATATCCTCAGACATATTGTCGGTGCCAAGAGCGACGTTGACTCCGGCGTCCACGATGCTCAGCATGTTGGCCGCTCGATGAAATCCGCCTCTTGATCCAGAGGCTGGGCAATGGGCGATATGAACCCCTGACTCGGCGAGTATCTCGATGTCGCTCTCGGTGCAGTGCGACCAGTGAGCTGCCAATACGTCGTCTCCCAGCCAATCATTGTCTCTCAGGTACTCGGCGGGGGTGACGCCCGCGAACTTTCGCACCTGCTCAATTTCGCCCATGCTCTGGGCCAAGTGGGTTGTGCGTCGGAGGCCATAAGTTTGCGATAGATCGTTCAGTTCTGCCAGCATCCAAGGGGAGCAATTGTCTGGAGCGTGAGCCGCAATTTGGCACTGGATTCGTCCATTGTCCTGTCCGTGAAACTCCTCCGCAAGCGCGACGGCCCGTTTCAGGAAGTCCTGGCCCCACTCATGAGAGTATTCGTATATACCCAGGCGAATCTTCGTCGTCACCGCATCGACGCACGTCTCGCTAAGGTACAACCGGAGGCCTGTGTCGACCATCGTCTGTGCGTAACCCGGCACGAACCTTCCAGGGTCAACCAACGTCGTCGATCCAGAGCGTATGGCCTCGGCGCAACTCAGCGCCGCCAACGCCGAGCGTTCGTCATCATTCATCGCAAAGGTGATGGGCGTCATGTACATGTAAACAGAGTCCACCTCCATATCTTCGACAGTGCCTCTCAGGACGTTCAGCACGGTATGGGTGTGGGAGTTGATGAATCCTGGCAAGATTGCCTTGCCTGTTCCGTCAATGACAGTAAACGTCTGATACACCGATTCGAGATCAGAAGTTTTGCCCACTGCCACGATTGTGTCACCCTGGACTGCCAAGGCTCCATCGTTGATGATTTCACCCGTGACGCCTCCTGTGACAACGGTGGTATTTTTGATCAGGACATCCATGCATTCTCCATTTACAGCAGATGCGACTAGGGGCTGGCCGTCAATATTCCGGGTTGAGATCGCGTTCTTTGAAACGCGAGAATCGCAGGCCGTTGACGTCCACCGACGCCTCGCCGTCGAGGATGATCTCCGACATGACCCTGCCAGTCCCGGGCCCCATCGCGAATCCGTGTCCGCTGAACCCAGTTGCAAACAGAAAGCCCTTGACTCCTGGAACCTCGCCTATCACCGGGGTTCTATCAGGCGTGCCGTCGATATACCCGGCCCAGGCTTCTTCAATATGAACCTGGCCTTCCAGATGAGGATACAACCCGATCAGGCTGTCAACGCTGTCTTGAACCTTCTTCATATTGGGTTCCGGCTCCACTCCGACGGTATGAGCAAAGGGATGTTGTCTCGACTCGGACCCGGGGAGTTGACGAACCAAGTCAGTCACAAATTCCTTGCCGAAGTGAAGGCTTATGTTCCGCCAATTGCGAGCGTACGCCGGCAAAAACACGCCCAGATTCCGGAAAGACTCTGCTGTGATGTCATGATCGGCTGTGCCATCGCCTGCAATCATCAGCCTTCCGTCCAGACGTTGACGCACCGCAACGCCAGCGCCCCACACGTTGATTTTGGTGAAGTGGGGCACTGGAGCAGTTCTCGCCACCGTCGCCCTTGCCTTGCGCTGAGGCAGCTTGACTCCGATGGAACGGGCTAACATCCCTGACCAAGCCCCGGCGGCGCACACGACAACAGGTGCGCGGACGACCCCTCGCTCCGTTCGCACGCCTCGCATCTCGCCATCAGAAACGCCAAGACTCTCGATGGCGCAGTTAGTGTAGACCTGGACGCCAAGCTCCTGGGCGGCGCGGGCGAATGCAGTCGTTGTCTTGAGCGGGTCCGCGTGGCCGTTGTTCGCGGTGTAATAAGCGCCATGCCACTCGCCCGAAATCTCAGGAATCATCGCCTCGACCTCTGAGCGCGTCAGTGTGTGAGCGGGGACCCCAGTAGCGGCCATCACCTCGGCAGCGCGTTGAAGCCGAGCGAACTCGACAGGGTTTTGCGCGAGGTACATTCCGCCTTTCTGCACCCATTCGATGTCCGCTCCAAGTTCTCCTTCCAGCGTCGGCCAAATGCTCTGAGCCAATTGCTGAATAGGAGCCTCGGCCGGATTCCGCATCTGGCTCACCCAGCCCCAGTTGCGGCTGGACTGTTCGTTCGCAATCTCGCCCTTGTCGAACAGCACAACGGAAGCGCCGCGTTTCGCCAGTTCATAAGCGGTGGCAGAACCAGCTATGCCGCCTCCAATGACCACCACATCGGCCTGAGATTGTAACGCTGTCGTCATGGAAACATCCCCTCTAAGCTATGTATGAAGACTTGAAGCAACCTGCTCAGTCTGGAGAGTATGGGTTGCCGAAGCTCTCGGAGTGGGCAATTTCAGACATCGGCTTGCGAGGAACTCCCTGTCCTTTGGGTCTACCAATGCGATACCCAAAAGGCAAAGTGGTGATTAGCTCCATCTCCTGTGGGATATTCAACAGTTCTTTGACCTGCCTCTGTTGGTCAACCTCACGGAACCCGACGAAACATGTCCCCATTCCCTCAGACCATGCGTAAAGTTCCATCTGCTGGATGGCCCGGCCAGCATCGACTCCGGGGCGGAAGGCCCTGTCCATCACCACCACGATTATCAGTGGCGCGTTCCCAATAAACGATCCCTGCGTGGCAATCTCGCCGAGCTTTTTGATCGTCTCGCGGTTCTGCACGGCCACAAAATGCCATGGCTGCGTGTTGCTTGAGCTCGGCGACCAGCGCGCCGTCTGCAATAACTTATGAACGATGTCTTTCGGGATGGGATCCGGCTTGAAGTCCCTTACCGTTCGTCTGGTTTTGATTGTGTTGAAAATATCCACGTCTTCTCTCTCCTGAGATTCAAGATACCGAATCTGATAACCGGACATGACCGGCCCTGATGCGTGACACTTTATCCTCTCAGAGGATTTGTAACAACCGTCCTTGACCAACCGCCGAAGGGCCGATACCCTCGCTTCCAACTGACCGATCCCAGCCGCAGGAGGTTTCAATGCCATTCGTAAACAACAACGGAGTGAACATCCACTACCACG
>Ga0208113_1000068_pt1 | contig 47233 bp, 45 predicted proteins | sample Knorr_S7_td_NADW_FD_185598 | JGI IMG/M metagenome (GOLD analysis project Ga0208113, IMG submission 185598) | Marine microbial communities from Southern Atlantic Ocean transect - Knorr_S7_td_NADW_ad_2505m_LV_A (SPAdes) (version 2) | ecosystem: Environmental > Aquatic > Marine > Oceanic | place...
GGTCGTCGAAGACCAGATGGCCCTGAGTGACATAGTCTCCGCCCTCGCCCTTGGCGCAGAAGCCCAGGTCCTCGATCAAGCACATCACGGTGATGCTGAAGGAGTCGTAGACCATCAGCGAGTCGATCTCTGAGGGCGAAACTCCGGCGTCGGCAAAGGCGCGAGGGCCAGATTGTCCGCCTGCACTGACCGTTATGTCTCCGCCATTCTCGCGATACTTGGTGGCCTCGCCGGTCCCGATGATCCAGACAGGCTTCTTTGCGGTGTTGCGGGCCACCTCTTTCGACGCAATGACCACGGCTCCGCCGCCGTCGGAGATCATGCAGCACTCCAGCAGGCGCAGAGGCCACGCGACCATGCGGGAGTCGACGACGTCCTCGACGGTCAACTCTCGGATGCCCACGAATTCCAGTTCGGTCATGGCCTTGACCGCTTCAGGATTACGCATGGCGTGTTTACGCGTGGCTATCGAAATTGCCGCAAACTGCTCGTTGGTGGTGCCGTACTGGTGCATGTGACGGGCCTTAACCATGCCGTAGTTGCTGATCAACGTCATGCCCCAGGGGGCTTCCATGTTGTTGTGGGGGTTGTTCGGGCCGCTGCTGGCATATCCGCCAGTGCCGATGGCTCGGCGGTCCGAGTGGGCTGTGGAACCGTAGGTCAACAGCGCGACGTTGCACTTGCCTGCCGCAATCATCGCGGCGGCGTGGTTGGCGTGGAACTCGTAGGACGTTCCGCCGACGGACGTGCTGTCGATGATCTTGGGCTTGATTCCCAGGTATTCTGATATGCCCAGGCCGCCGATGTTCTGGTGACTGCCAGTGTCATAAACGGCGTCAACATCGGACCATGAAAGACCTGCGTCCTCCAGCGCTTTGGCCGCCGATGCGGCCTTGATCTGGAGTGCGCTGACCCCAGGTCCTACTACTCTCGATGGATACTCGTGAATACCGACAATTGCGGCATCTCTGGTTTGCGCCATGCCCCGCTCCTTTTGCGTGTCAAATTTGCCGCAAAGTTAGCACACGGGTTGAGCGTCGTCAATGTGAGGAATAGTCAATGGTATAACTGGCCATATTGCTTCGAATGGCGGTTCCGACGTTCTTGGAGGGATGAGTTGACTACTCAGATACAGCACGTAACGCACCATCGATTCACGGTGGACGAATACTACGCGATGGCGGACGCTGGCATTCTGAAGGAGAATGCCAGCGTCGAACTCATTCAGGGAGAGATAGTCGAGATGGCGCCCGTCGGTAATAGACACGCGTCCTGCATCGATAGACTTGTTGACTTGCTCACACTTCTGACACGCGATAACTCGCGTCGAATATCCTGTCCACATAAATGATTATTCCACAGTTGAGCCAGGCTTGATGCTTCTGGTCAGACGCGACGATTTTTACGTCTCAGATCGTCCCAGTTCCAGTGATGTTTTGTTGCTCGTCGAAGTGTCTGACACCACCCTGCAGTATGACCGCAAATTGAAGCTACCGATCTACGCTAACGCTGGAATCGTGGAAGTCTGGATAGCGGACTTGCAATCGATGCAACTGGAGGTGTTCACCGATCCATTCCCAGAAGGTTACGTTTCGTCCCAAATTCTGAAATCGGGCGAATCTGTGTCTCTGTAGAACTTCAGCGAAAATGGGACACTTTTGGACCTGGAATTAATGGAGACTGTGTAGATAGAGCGAGTTCCTAACAGAGGCATAAGATGACCTCTGGGAAGGAGCAACAGCGCATCAGAACACCCAAGCCTCCAGAGGTCTTGGGGTGCTTTTGTTCAGGTATCGGGTATCAGACTTGTGTTGCTTGGAGAAACGTCGTTCTGCTAATGACCAGTTTTTCACTGCGGTTCAGAATGGCAGGTCTGTTTGCTAGGCGCTGAAAACTGATGGTTTTTAGTTACGAGAAGCTGAAATCCGTGCCCGCTCCCTGCTCCAGGGCTCGCTGGTAGACGTAGTAGGCCGCCGAGATGTCTTGAACAGACAGGCCAACGCTCTTGAACAGCGTTATCTCACCTTTGTTCTCCCTGCCAGGGATGTTTCCGGCCACCACGTCGCCCAGGTCTCCGTAGATGTCGTCCGGGTTCAAGGCTCCCTCCTCGATGGGAATCTGAATGTCCCCGGCCTCGGCCAGACAAGCTTCTTTCTGGTCGCACACCAGCTTGGACTTCACGACCGTCTTGGTGTCTAATTCTCTGACTCCAGGGGCGTGGGAGCCGATGCCGTTTATATGCGTTCCAGGCCTCACCCAGTCACCGTCGATGATGGGGGTGATTGCGGTCGTGGCAGTCGAAAGTATGTCAACGCTCTCCACAAGCTCTTGGGTGCTGGAGGCCAGGTCAACGGGAAGTCCGGTGAGTTCTGCGACCTCATTGGCGAAGGCTTTCTGCACGTCCACAGGGTCCATAGAAAATACTCGCAGGCGGTCAAGGCTCGCGGCAACGGCCATCCCCCACAGCTGGGCTTTGGCCTGGACTCCAGTTCCAAGAACTCCTGCGATTTTGGAATCGGAGCGCGCCAGATGCTTGGTGGCGAGGCCAGAGACAGCGCCGGTGCGCATTGCGGTGATGTATCCGCCATCCATGACAGCGGTTGCCTGTCCGGTTTCGCCATCCAGCATGATGATGGTCGCCAGTGTCACGGGCAGGTTGTGCTTGGACGCATTGTCCTTGTAAACGGTGACCGCTTTCACGCCCAACGCTCCCATGCTCTTGAGTTGGGCGGGCATGAAGGCGTACCAGCCATTGACCTCGGCATCGACGACCGCCGTCCGAGGAGGCATGACCGCGCTTCCAGACGCCAACTCGCCGAACGCCTGCTCCAGTATCTCGATCATTTTGTCCATGTCTAGGAGACTCTGAATTGTGTTTCTATCCAGCAACAATGCCATGTTTTTCTCCTTCAGTCTGGATTTCCTTGCTAGCGAGGCAATGAGTCCTGTTTGTTCAATCATATAGAAAGAACGAGTCGGTCACAATTTGCGACCGACCCTCCCGCTATTTGCCTATCCGATTGTCAGAGCGGACTACTTTTTGATTTTCTTTCCGCCGCTAATGGAAGCCCTGGCGACGGGCCGAATCTCGGTTGCCCAGACCGCCCAACGCATCCTGCACAAGGCCAAAAACCCAACACCGGACAGGTCCACGGCTCCGCGCTGGCAAAGCAGGTTCTTCAAGAAGAGTTAGCGGATATAATAAAGTGACGCACAGACGCCGCGCCTACCGGTGAGGCATGCCAGGCTGAGTTACAAGCTCAGGTCGCCCGATACGAGAGCGCACTCAAAAACGCATCCGCTGGGCGAAGAACTACACGGAGCTAAACTTTCGTTCTCTAGGTTCCTACACCCGGGCCGATTTGGAACGCATAGCGTCGGAGCCGGACGCTTTTTAGGTGGATAGCAATCGGGTTGTCAGGATGCAAAAATACTTCCCATGCTGAACGGCGGAGCGGCATCTGGTCGCCCATGATTTGACGCTTGTTTGCCTGATAACCAGGTTCTTCGAGGCTCCTCTGAGAAGGACGCTCCCTGATTACTTGACCACCTAATACCTACCCAAGCCTCGGAATCACCTCGTCGGCAAGTTTGTCTAGCTGCTCCATGTAGTCGAACACTGGATTGAGCATCAACATGCCCGCTTCGCCTTCGACGATCTTCATGAGGCCGTCGACCACTTGCTGAACGCTCCCCCATACGGACATTCGAGACCCCATCTCGGCGTTGCCGTACCATGCGCCGAACCACTTGCGTAACCGACGCTCGGCGCGGCCTGCATCGTCGTCGATTGCCACATAGACGCGTTTGGATATTGGGAAAGCTTCGGGGTCGCGCCCTCTGTCATGGAGGGCTTGCTTAAGAATTTGCACATGCTCCACGAACTGATCTGAAGTTGTCGAGCCAGCGCCCATCCAGCCGTCGGCCAGCCTGGCTGTGCGTTGAAGCCCTGTCGGGTGTCGTCCGCCGAACCACAGTGGCGGATGAGGTTTCTGCAAAGGCCTGGGAGTCATGGACAGTCCCTTGAAATTCCAGAACTGGCCGCGAAACGATGCCTCTTCCTGTGTCCATAGTGCCTTCATCACGCCTATGGATTCCGCGAAGTGTCGCGCTCTGCGATCCTGGGGCGCCCCCAGTAGTGGGTAAGTATTGGGGCGTCCTCCCAGAGCGGTTCCGACGATCAGCCTGCCCTCGCTCAGTACGTCCAGAGTTCCCAATTGCTTCGCCAGCATGACCGGATTGCGCGTTGTGGCGATTATCACTGCCGAACCGAGACGAATACGGCTCGTCAACGCAGCCAAGTAGGATAGATAAGAGACCGGCTCAGGCGTCGGGGTCTGCCCTAAAATCTGCTCGGCCACCCACAGGCTGTGGTAGCCCAACTCCTCCGCACGGAGGGCGAACCTTCGGACAAGATCAAGATCAACCTTCCCATCGGGGAAGGCCTGGGGGATCGCGACGGCGCAGGGTATGGGCCATGAATCGGACATTAGGAACCTTTACTGTGAGATTGTTAGTGGATGAGGACGGGTAAGCTCAGTCCTGTGTTTACCAGTGTTCGACCTCAGAGTAGTGGATGAGGTCGTTCAGTTTTGCCGACCATTGTGAAAACGCTTGTTCAGCCTCCGGGTTTGAGAATCCTTCGGCCTCTGCGGCTTCCAAATCGCCTGGATTATCGTACTCGGTCTCGAAAATTATGCGGTCGGTGCGTCCGCTATTGAAGTCGGACATCTGCCGGGTCTTGAATGGTATTCCGAATTGTTGGAACAGGCCGTCCAACTCTCTCATCTGAGCAATCAGCAGATGTCCTTTGCCTACCTTGCCGTAGAATATGCGTCGTTCGACAATCGCCGAAACCGATTCCTCCTCTAACTACAAATGCCCTCAGTCGTGGCTGGCTCCCATATTGATTGTGGCGGCCAGATATCCGGCTCCGAAACCGTTGTCGATGTTGACGACCCCGACGCCCGGAGCGCAGGAGTTGAGCATTGCCAGCAGCGCCGCAAGGCCGTCGAAGCTGGCGCCGTAGCCAACGCTGGTCGGCACTGCGACGATTGGAGTGTTCACCAGACCTCCGACCACCGAAGGCAGCGCGCCCTCCATGCCTGCGACGACAACCAGCGCCGTCGATTTTCGCAAGATGGGCAGGTAGCCCAGGAGTCGATGAAGCCCGGCCACGCCAACGTCATTTATACGCTCAACGCCGCACCCCATTAGCTCGGCTGTGACAGCCGCCTCGTTGGCGACTGGCAGGTCAGCTGTTCCCGCGCAAAGCACCGCGACTCCGGGCGTCGGAACATGATCCGTTCGGCGGTCTACCGCGATGGTGCGGGCCAATTCGTCGTAATGCGCGTCGGAGCCGGGGCCGGCCTTCACGGCGTCGAACGCCGCCGGGCTGGCTCTGGTCACCAGGAGCGTGTCTGAACTCTCCAGCAGCGCCGCCGAAATGGAAGCGATTTGCTGGGGCGTCTTGCCCTGTCCGAACACCACTTCAGGGAACCCTTTTCGGATGGCACGATGATGGTCCACCTTGGCGAAATCAAGGTCTTCGTACGGCATGTCGCGAAGCTGCGACATCAGATCATCTATGCTTATGCCGTCCCGTTTGAAATCTTCCAGGGCGGCGCGCAGGCGAACATCGTCGATTGGGGGCCTCCATATGTCGCCGGCGAAGACGCAGGCGAGGGTATTTTCGTATCTGGGAGTATAACGTCCATCGAGGAGGGGCGTAAAGGTTTGCCTGTCCCCGGGACCTCGGCGTCTCGTCACAAACAAAAAGGCGGCCTCCACAATTAACGGGGGGCGCCTCATAAAAAGGGAAGCGAGATAGAAGGTGTGTTCTAGCTGGCTTTGCGGTTAGCCAGCACGGCCTCCCGCGCAGGCTCGATTACTGACCGGATGAGTCCGGCTAGCGGGTCTCTGGACACGTCCATGGCTCAACCGCACTGCATGCACTGGAGGTATTCACCGTACCAGTCGCTGGTCTGTGCCACGTCGCCTTTGCATCGCTCGCAGCTTTTGAAGTGAATCATGTTAATAAAGTCCTTTCTGAGGGTGCGTTATGAAACCTATCTGAAGGTGATGGAACCGTTTGACGTTTGGACGCTTAATTCTACGTCGCCATTGCCCACGGTTGCTCTCAAGTGAGTTTTCTCAGATGATATTGTGGTCATCGGAATCCTGCTGACTACCGAACCGTTGGACGTCGATGCGTCCAGGCTCACGCTGGGAAGCCCAGGCAGAATTATGCTGACCGAGCCGTTGGAAGTCCTGACTCTGTTGTCCCCGCCGAGTAGCAGTTCTCAATCAAACTCGATGCTACCGTTGCTTGTTCGGATGTCGAAAGCGCCTCGCACGTTTTCTACGGTTATACGACCGTTGCTGGTGCCCAGCGTGTAGTCGCCTTCGACGCCGGTGATAGTAATAGCGCCGTTGGGGATGTGCTCAAAGTTCCCCTGCTACCGACGTCGGTGACCTTAATGCCGCCGTTGCTGGTGCTAAGAACCAGGTACGTATCTCTAGGAATCGTCACTTCGATTCTGGCCGATGCGAGGCTCATCAGATCGAAGAAGTTTCCTAATCTCCTGGCCGTTACCACTATCTTGTCTCCGTCCTGGTGTGTCGTGTATTCGATCCGGTCCGGTTGCCGGAGGCTCGCCCTCACCACCGCCTCGCCAGCGATTCCTGAAATGATGGTGATGCTGCCATTGCATCCATTGACCTCAAGCCAAAGCGATTCTCCGATATCGAACGAGCTTTCGACTATTTCCGTAGGCCCTTCGTGAAAATCCTGGCAGCTAACCAGTGCCGTCACAGCGACAGCCAAGATTTCGATTAGCGCTGCGCCCCGCCGCATCCATGAGAATCGTTGACCGATGTAGATTGTTGGTTTCGTTGTCATAGTAGTCATCGGAAGTCATCGCTCTTTGTCTGATTCAAATGTACATCGACGAGCGTCGCTGAACATCGTAATAGTGATGGATTCATACAATGAAAACTTGGGAAAACGCGCATCCGCCGAAGGCATTAGAATCGTATGGTACGAAAGTATGAGTGGACTCTATCGGAGAATTTCCACGTAGCGGGCTTCGGTTTCTGAAGACGGGCCTGTGGCAAGGTCCTCGTTGAGACGATTGGATAGACGGTGATAGACGTCCACCGCCGTGGCAGGCTCGCCGTCGTCAGCGTGGGCGCGCATCAACAGTCGGTGACTGCGCTCGCGATATGGGGCCAGACCCGAGGCCTCTGAAGCGATTTCAACAGAGTACTAAGGCTCGCCCAACTCCAGCCACATCTCAGATAGGCAGTCTAGGCCCCGGAGCAGGATGCGGTTCAGCCTCGCCCGTTGAGCTTCGGCCCACGCTCCGGTGACGCCCGACAGGAATGGCCGGCGAGAGATGGAGACCGCTACCATCGCAGGCCCATTGACGGTGTTGAACTTGCCTGCGCTTGTCGCGACCTCGGCGCGGTCAACTGCGGAGGTAGCGGCCTCCAGGTCTATCACACTCCGGTAGGCAGTTGAAGGTGATAATGGCCCATCTGTCGGGTTATCGAGACTTCATAACCCTGACCCGCGACGTCCGACAATACTCGGCTGGTTCTGATCAACAGTGCGCTGAGCGCGTTCTCCCAAGAGTTGGCACGGGTGTCGCCCCAAAATTAGGGACGCCAGCTCTTGTCTGGACACCGGGATGGGTGCGTTCCGCATCAAGACAGGCGAACAGGAGCCTGCCTTGTCGGTCTCTGAACTGGTTCTGGTCTATGAACGCCTGACCGTCAAGCTCGATAGCTACCCGTACGGAGAGGTATATCCGCATGGTCATGACGTGTCCCATAAAGCGTCAAGGCTTTGGCAAGAAAGGATTGATATTATATCCGCAACCAACAAACCAAAGTAAAATACGATGGCGAAAGTAGTCAACTGCCCATGCGAAGAAGTCCTGCGAGCGGAGACCGACGATGAGCTGGTGTCCCTGGTTCTGGAACACGGCAAAGCCGTTCATCATCAGGAAGTGACCCGCGAGGACGCGCTGGCGATGGCCTAGCCGGCTGACTGATCCCTTCTGGGCGTTATCTACGGTCAGGCCGCGAGACCTGACCGGTTTTTGTTTCAGGACATCAGTAGCCCAGCGCTATGGCTGGCCTGAAAACATCCACTCCTGCGTACAGGACGCCGCGTTGGTAGTCAATTTTGATGGCAGATGGTCGTGAGAAATTGCCGCCCATCCCCGGCTCCTCTTCAACGACCTGGACGCGGTGTCCGAGATCAATCAGACCCTGGATTGTGGAGTCGGGCAGTCGGGAGTCCACCAGCGTGTCGCGCCCGCTGGCGTCCACAGTTGGGGCGATCAGCGCCTCCTGTGGCGACATGCCAAAGGCGACGACATTGGACACCACCTGCACCCCACGGTTCATGATCTTGCGCGCTCCGGGCGCTCCCTGGCAGAGAACCGGACGGCCACCTCTGAACACCATGACTGGCGCCATGTTGTTCAACGGACGTTTCCAGCCTGCCACCGAGTTTGCGTAGCCTCCTTGGGGGAGGAACCAGGCCATGCCGCCTACCAGATAGACCCCGGTCGATGGTGGATTGGCCCCCGCCGTGAATACTCCAGTGTGGGTGCAGGAGACGGCGTTGCGGTCCTTGTCCACCACGTTGATCTGGGTCGTGTCTTCGTAGTTCTGGTCCATCGCTGGCACGGGAACTGGGGACTGAGCCATACGGCTCTGGTGTCTCCAGGGGTCATGGAGTTCGCGGTCGAGGTAATAGCCCCACGGCTCCTCGTCGTAGTCCACGCCCACGTTGGCTCGCTCCGACGCTGTCACCAGCCCCGCGATGTCGCGAGCGTACTCTACGGATAACATCCCATCCAGCGGAACTTCAGAATGCTCCCAATCTCCGAGGTATCGGAATCGGTCGGCGAAGGTGTGGCGAGCCGCCTGAATGAAGGTGTGAAAGTACTCGACCGAATTGTGCTTCATGGAACTGAATCCCAGGTTTTCGAGAATTCGGAACGTTTGGAGGTTCGTGATCCCTCCGCTAGGAGTGGGCACGGCTTTGACCTCGTGGCCGGCGTAAGTAACTGATAGAGGTTCAGAGACCATCGGCTGGTAGTCTGACAGGTCTTGTTTCGTGAGGACGCCGCCGTTGTCGCGCATGAAGCTGTCAATCGAGTCGGCGACCTCGCCCTCGTACATGGCTGCCCGCCCCTGAGTCGCGATGTTTCGGAGGAGGTCTCCCAAATCCCGCTGGATGACCTTTTGACCCGGCTTGGGCGAACTACGGGGAGGGCGTCCGTTTGGGAGCCACATGCTGGCGAGGTAGGGGTCTCGGTTGAAAGCGTCCATGCTGTTTGCGGCGTACAGCGTCAGGTACCAGTTGGCCTCGAACCCGTCGGACGCTAACTGGATGGCAGGTTCCAAAACCTGCTCCAGTGGCAGAACGCCGAACCTCTGATGCGCTTCGCACAAGCCGGCGCATGTGGCTGGAACCGTGACCGAGAGTGGGCCTTCGCGGTTGGCCTCGCCCTCCACATCGAACAGGTGGATGCCACCCGCAAGCGCGGGGCCGGTGACGTTGTACATCTCCGGGTTTGCGTTCCTAGGAGCGCGACCGTTGAAGTCGATGGCGTAGGTTTTGCCCTCGGAGGCTACATGAACCAGCATGTAACCCATGCCGCCGATGGTCGCCATGTACGGCTCCAGCACGACGTTGCAGAACCCCATAGCTACAGCCGCGTCAACGGCGTTGCCGCCAGCCTTGAGCATGGCGAGTCCTGCCTCGGCAGACTGGGGTTGCATGGAGGTCACTGCTCCGTTCTGGGCGACCACTTCTTCTTTGCCTGGTTTCCATTTGGTTCTTAGCGCCATATTCCTCTCGCTGTGTCCTGGATTTGTGTTGTATAATTTCGTCGATTATATGAAAATCGATTCCAATATCCTGATTCGCATTCTCCCGAAGAACCCTGCTCCGTGGCAGTAGGCGACCCCAGCGAAAAGCAAATCGACGGCCTGCCACCGAGCAAACAAACTTCCTCGCAACCCCAGCCCCCACTGAGGCCGTGGTCGGCGTTCGCTTTCAGGGACTACCGCATCCTCTGGCTCTCCTCGGCTGCGTCCCTGGTCACCATGCAGATGCGGCTGCTGGTCGCCGGAGTTTGGCTATACGAAGAGACCGGCTCAGGCCTTCAACTGGGTCTTCTGGGCGTTGTGCAGTTGGCGGTTCAGCTTCCGGGCATATTGTTCGGAGGAGCGTTGGCAGACCAGTTGGACCGCAAGAAGCTGATCGCCTTTACCCAATCCTTCAGTTTTGTTTTCCTGGTTATCCTAACCCTGCTGATGGCAACGGGCAACCTCAAGCCTTGGCACATCTACGCGGTGACGGCGATTCTGGGGATATCTAGCGTCTTGGGACAGCCGGCCCGTTCAGCCATCACAGCCAACATCGTGCCTAGAACCCACCTGTTGCACGCGGTCACGGCCAACACAGCGACCTTCCAGGTAGGCGCGATCCTCGCGCCTCTTGCCTTTGCTGTCGCCTTCACCAGATTCGGCGCCACAACGACATTCGCCATCGCGGCGGTGTCGGCATTACCCGCGGCGGTACTGCCGCTGTTCATCAGGACTTCGGGCGTGGCCGAAGACAGCGCAAATCAGGATCCGATGCTCCGGCGGATGTGGGAAGGATTCCTGTTCGTCAAGGCTCACCCGATATTGCCTGGCCTTTACCTCATGGACGTGGGTGTGACGATAGTCAGCTACTATCGGATCATACTGCCGTTGATCGCTGACAAGCTCTTCAAGGCTGGGGCTGGAGCTGTGGGAGTGCTGAATGCGGCGAGTTCCTTTGGCGGAGTCGCAGGGACGTTCGCGGTGTTGTTCCTGGCGAACTATCGGGCCAAGGGCATGCTGGTGGTCTATGCGACATTGGCCTATTCACTGCTGCTGATCGTCTTCGGTTTCAACACCTCGCTGTGGGTAGCGACCGTGATCCTCATCGGATTGGGGGCGTCGGACGCCATCGGTATGACGACCCGACAGACAACCGTGCAGTTGACGACTCCCGACAACATGCGCGGACGCGCCGTGAGTTTCCACTCAGTTTCTGCCATGAGCGCCAACAACCTGGGAACCTTCGAGGTCGGGTTCATGTCCGAGCAGATAGGGGCCGGAAACACGCTTATATTGGGAGGCGTCGTCGGAGTGGTAGTCGTCCTGTTGATCTGGTGGCTTCTGAAGGGAATACGGGAGTACCGTTACCCGTAGAGTAGCCACCAGCAATCAGTTTTCGGCCTGGCGGCCTCCTCGACGCCTACACAATCAGCAATTTCAGAGTCAGTCAGCCGCGTGGAGGTACTCTCCGGTCTCCAGTGCGGCGTTGATTGCCTTGACCAGCGCTCGCGCAGAATCTTCGGTCAGTTCCACGGCCACACGGGCGTCCAAGCCCATGCTCTGGTTGATGAGGTCAATGTTCAGGGTGTGGTCTGCCGGATGGTAGAAGGGGTGATCGTAATAGACCCTGGCCTCGGTCACCGGGAACCAGCCTTTTTGGCCCTTGCCGCTGCCATTGATCTTTGCCTTTTCAGTGACGTATGTGCACATTTGCGTCCTCCGGGTTTAGCTTTCAGGTAATCAGGTTTTCAGGAGTTAGGATTCGCCATTCTGAGCGGATGTGAAGAATCCCGTCGGATACGTAAAAAAGTAGCCCTGTTATGAAGCCATTTGTGGCTAGCTGAGGTGCTTGTCGTACCATGCAAACACCTTGCGCCACGCGTCGGTGGCCTGCTCTGAACGATAGGATGGGCGGTCGACGGCGAAGAAGCTGTGGCCTGCGCCCTCGTACCTGTGGAACTCGTGAGTTTTGCCTGCGGCTTTTAGCACGGCTTCGTGCTGGTCGACCTCCTCAGGCGAAGGGGACATATCGTCCAAACCGAATATTCCCAGCAGTGGCGCGCTCAGGTCGTTGGTCATGTCGATGGGGGCAACTGGCATGCGCTCATTAATATCCGGTGGATTCATGACCACTCGGCCACCCCAGCAGTCAACTGCCGCGTCGAATTTCAGCTTCGATGCCACGATCACAACCTGTCGGCCTCCTGAGCAGAATCCGATGGTTCCAACTTTGCCGCTGTAATAGGGTAGAGACTCCAGATATGTCAAGGAACCTGCAACGTCGCCGACGATTTGAGCGTCGGGATTTCCGCCCTCGGTGCGGACACGTGCCACAACGTCGTCGATGCTGCCGGGGCCGACTCGATAGTGCAGGTTGGGGGAGATGCAGACATAGCCGTGGTACGCGAACTTGCGAGCCATCTCCTTGGTGGCTTCATCCCATCCGGGCATGTGATGAATCAACACCACGCCCGGAAACGGGCCAGCCCCTAGAGGACGAGCCAGATACCCGTCGATCTGGTCTCCGTTGTGTCCATTAACCCGGATGCTCTCCGCGATCATTCCGTCATAAGTCATTGAAATAACCTCCACGGTTTTTGGATGTCAAGATACGTCGCGCCAACCGAGTTTATTGAGAATAAACGATGGAAACATCACCCGGTTGCGTGGCGGTTGAAGCGTACTATTCAGGCGGGGGAGTGTCAATAAGCGTCGATTGTACGGATGTTGGCTCGACCTGGGAGAGTTCGAATCCGAACATCCTTCCAAAATGAGGCATGAATGCCGCGATCGCATCATCCACTGAAACGTGATGCCCCAACTCCCGCGACATTGAAGTTGTGGCAACGTCAGGCATGCCGCAGGCGATGATGTGATCGAAGTAGGTCAGGTCGGGATCGACGTTCAGGGCGAATCCGTGGGTCGTGACTCCACGGTTCACTTTCACTCCGATCGACGCGATCTTCCGCTCGCCGACCCAGACACCGGTGGGCCTGTCCTCGCTTTCGACCTTGACGCCGAACTCGGAGAGGGTGGCAATCAGCGTCCGCTCCAGCGTTCGGACATATTTTAGTGGGCCGCCGCCATGACGCAGCAGGTTGATGATCGGGTAGCCTACCACCTGGCCTGGGCCGTGGTACGTCACTTCGCCGCCCCTGTCGATATGGTGAATCTCCGCCCCTAGTTCCGCAAGGCGAGCCTCGTCCACCAGGATGTCGGAGTCACGGCCTCGACGGCCCAGCGTGTACACGTGGGGATGTTCCAGCAGGAGCAAGGTGTCGGGACGCTCCCCGCCAGCAACTTCCTGTTGGATGCGGCGTTGCAAGTCCCACGCCTGCTGGTAAGGGATCAGACTGAGGTTGGCGACTGCGCAAACTGGCAACTGCCTGGGCCTTAATAAATGGCCGTGTCGGGGCCGATGGCTTCCAGGCGGGCTTTGACGGCGTTGATGAAGCCGCTGGCCTCGGCGCCGTCCATGATTCGGTGGTCGAATGACATGCACAGGTTCATCATTGAGCGGATGGCGATGGCGTCGTTTATTGCCACCGGACGCTTGACGATGGCCTCGGTGGTCATGATAGCGGCCTGGGGGTAGTTGACCAGAGGCTTCGATTCCACGGAGCCAAGCACACCTGTGTTGTTGGCGGTGAAGGTGCCGCCCTGGACGTCCTCCAGTCGGAGTTGGCTTCGACGGGCGCGGTCTGTGAGGTCGTGGACTCGCTTGGCAAGCCCCGCGATGCTCAGGGTATCGGCGTCGCGAATTACTGGCACCATCAGGCCCTCGGACGTCGCCATCGCGACGCCGATGTTGATTCGCTTCTTCAGGATTATCGAGTCACCGCCCCACGATGAGTTGAGCAGCGGGTTCTCTTTTAGCGACTCCGCCAAAGCCTTGATGACGAAGGGCAGGTAGGTGATGTTGATGCCTTCGCGTTCCTGGAATTCAGCCCTCACGGCCTGCCGTCGTTGGATGAGTCCGGACACGTCAACCTCAATCGTCGTCCACGCCTGCGGAATTAAGGTGGCGCTCTTGACCATGTTCTCAGCAATCAGGCGGCGGATGGGTGTCAGCGGAATACGCTCTTCGTCGGCGCCTGGAACAGCGGGCGCAGGCGCGGTCTGGGTCGCTGCGGGCGCAGGTTCGGGAGTTGCGACCCCCTGGTCGATTGCCTGCTGAACGTCCTTGCGGGTGATCCGCCCGTTCATTCCGGAGCCATTGACGTGAGAGAGGTCGACGTTATGTTCGCCGGCCAATCTCAGCACGGCAGGGGAGTATCGCTTGCGACCAGACGATACGGGCGTGTCGGTCTCCATGTTCAGGACTCCGCCAGTGGGGCCAACGGGAGCCACGTCTTTCAACAACTCACCGGTGCGGTTCACGGCTTGGGGCTGAGGCGCTAGGATTGGCGCAGGCGCCGCTGATGCCGGTTCCTCGCCTTCGACCTCTATCTCTGCGATAAGCCCGCCCATAGGGACGGTTTCGCCTTCCTGGGCGATTATCGACGATAATGTTCCTGAGACCGGAGACGGCATCTCCATATTCACCTTATCGGTGACGACTTCAACCAGCGGGTCAAATTTTTCAACCCGGTCGCCGATCTGTTTAAGCCACTTGCCGATCACGCCCTCGGTGACCGACTCTCCGACCTGAGGCAGTTCAATCTTCATCGTTGTGTTCTGGCCTCTCTCAGGTTTCTTTGGAAAAGGGATTCAGGCGTCAAGAGCCAGGGAGATTTGTCATTCTGAGTCCGCAGACGAAGAATCTCGTTGTCAGCAGTCAACAGTCGAGCTAGAGGCGACCAGACGCTTCGCCGCGACTCAACATGACAATTGGATTTCATACCATGTGTGAAATTCAGCGGATTCAATAAGCTGCCAGCTTTCGCATTGCGTTGGCTATTTTGTCGGAGTCCAGCATGTACATGGCCTCCATAGCAGGGCTGAAGGGCATGGCGGGAACCTCTGGGCCTGCCAGACGGGTCACCGGGCCGTCCAGGTATTCGAAAGCCTCTTCGCCGATGATGCTTGCGACCTCGCCGCCAATGCCACCTGCCTTGCTGTCCTCGTGGACGATCAGGGCCTTGCCCGTCTTTCGGACAGATTCCAGAATCGTTTCTGAGTCCAATGGGCGCAGGGTTCGCAGATCGACAACCTCGACCGAGACCCCTTCGTCGGCTAGAGTCTGTGCTGCCTCCAGGCAGTGGTGGACCATCAGCCCATAGGTAATGACACTCAGGTCTTCGCCCTCCAGCTTCACGTCGGCGTTTGACAGCGGAATTGTGTATTCTTCGTCCGGGACCTCGCCGCGAACCAGGCGGTAGGTGCGTTTGTGTTCGAGAAAAATGACAGGGTCGTCGTCCCGTATTGCGCTTTTGAGGAGGCCCTTGGCGTCGTATGGAGTCGCCGGGTTTACGACCTTGAGTCCGGGTGTGTGAGCGAAGAACGCCTCGACGCTCTGGGAGTGGTAGAGCGCTCCTCGGACTCCTCCGCCTTGTGGTGCGCGCAGGACCATCGGAACGTGCAGTTGGCCGTTGGTGCCGTAGCGGACTTTTGCGGCTTCGCCTACGATCTGATTTATGGTGGGCCAGATAAAGTCGGCGAACTCGATCTCCGCGATGGGACGCATCCCGTGGATCGCTGCGCCTATGGCGACAGCCGCTATGGACGCTTCGGCCAGTGGAGTGTCGATGACCCTCTCCTCGCCGAACTCCTCCAGGAAACCGTCAGTCGCCAGGAACACGCCGCCTCGCGCTCCGACGTCTTCGCCCAAGATGAACACGCGCTCGTCACGCTGCATTTCCTCACGCATGGCCTCGCGCACTGCTTCTAGCACAGTCTTGACCGCTATGGCGCACCTCCTGCGATTGGTCGATTCGGTGTTCTATCAGCCCATATCATTTGTTGTCGTCTCAATCAATACTCGAAAGGCTGTTTGCCATGCTGAATTGATTGAAGCATCTAGTCGCAGGCGTTATGGCGCTTGTCTGAAGGACGACCAGATACTTCGTCTCGATTCAAAAAGCCGAAAGTTCGATTCTATGGCGCGTAAACATGCTTAAAAAATTCTTCCGTGCCAGGGTAGGGGGCCGAGTCAACCTCATCTGTGGCTTCGTCTACTATCTGTCGTGCTTCCCGGTGGATTTCCTGGTCCAGATCTTCGGACAACGCGCCTATTTGTCGTAGTTGGTCTGCGAGAATCTTCACAGGGTCGCGTTTTCGTGCCTCCTCGATCTCCTCAGAGGGACGGTATCTAGTGTCGTCGTCATCGCTGGTGTGGGGGAGGTACCGTTCAACACTGGCCTCGATGAGGGTGGGGCCTTCGCCCCTTCGGGCACGGTTGGCGGCCTCGGATGTGGCCTCGAATACGGCCACAATGTCGCATCCGTCCACCTCGAAACCGGGCATGCCGTAGCCCTGGGCGCGACTGGCGACGCTCTCCACAGCCATCTGTTTTGCGAGGGGGACTGATATCGCGTACTTGTTGTTCTCGCAGAAGAATATGACGGGCAGCTTATGCACGGAGGCGAAGTTCATGGCCTCATGGACCTCGCCCATGCTAGAGGCGCCGTCGCCGAAGTTGGTGATGACTACGGCGTCCTCGCCCTGCATCCGCGCCGCCAACGCCGCGCCCACAGCCTGGGGCACATGGGTGGCGACCACGTTGGAAAGGTTAATGATCCCGTATTCGGGATACGCCCCGTGAGTGGGGAACTGCCGCGCGCCGCTGAGGGGCTCGCCCTCTTTTGCCAGAAAGCCAGCCATGATTTCTGCCGGAGTCATTCCTAGAACCAACAGCGTCGCCAGGTCTCGGTAGTAGATATAAAATTGATCAGTTCCTTTGCGAAGCGCCCACGCGCTGCCTATCTGCGCCGCCTCGTGGCCCTGGGCTGAGGCGACGATGGCCGCCTTTCCCTGTCGGTTCAGCATCCAGATACGCTCGTCCAGGGTGCGACAAAGGATCATCTGTCGATACATAGCCAGCAGATTCTCATCGTCCAACCTCGTGACGTCGTGGTGAGATTCAGTTGCTGTCGACCTGCTTCTGTTATCTGCCATGTTTTGAATGCTCCAAGCCGGTTTGAGGATAGCCGGAGGTGTCCGTTTCAAATCGAGAGGTTGGATTATAGTCTGAGATGCCGGCCGTGGCTTCAAGGATGCCTTTGATGCGCTTGGCGTTCGCGCTAATTATATTCACCTCTGGATACAGCGTCAAAAGCGAAACTTTGCCCGCTTCCATAACGTAGTGTAATATGACATGGGCGACATCTACCACTGAGATAGAGTCATCATATCAATAGAAGACCTTTCATACGCAGTCTTCCTCTCTTTCTTTTCCTCATGCGTTGAAGGGAATCCTGACAAGTTTAGTCGTTCGCAGTCCGCCTGCGGCAGATAAGAAACCGTCTGGAGACGACATGAGCTCTCGCTGGATGCGTAATAGCCTCATATACCTTCTGATAATAGTTGCAGTCATAGCGATATTCTTCACGCTGTTCTCCCAGCCGCTGGGAGGTTCGCAGGAGATCTCCATAAACGAAGTTGTGGCGCTGACCGCTCGTGGAGACGTGGCAGCGATTGAGGTTCGAGGCGACATGCTCGACATTCTCACTGTCAGCGGCGAGTCCCTCACCTCTCGCAAGGAGCAAGGGGAAGGTACCAGCATCGTTGATATTCTGGAACGATCGGGCGTTGACCTCGTCACCACAAACGTGGAGATTTCTGTGAAAGGCTCAAGCGGCCTTTCCAGCATCATCGGCATTCTGTTCAACTTCCTGCCGTTGATCTTCTTTGGCGCCGTGCTGTTGTTCATGATGCGCCAGGCGCAGGGTGGCTCGAACCAGACCTTCAGTTTCGGCAAAAGTCGGGCGAGGGTGGCTATGGGCAACAGCCCAACGGTCAGCTTCGACGACGTTGCGGGAGTCGCTGAGGCTAAAGAAGAGCTTCAGGAGGTCGTTGAGTTCCTCAAGTTCCCGGAGCGTTTTCTGGCGCTGGGAGCCAAGATCCCCAAAGGCGTGCTGCTGATCGGACCCCCAGGCACAGGCAAAACCCTGATGGCTCGTGCCGTTTCGGGAGAGGCGGGTGTTCCTTTCTTCTCCATCTCCGGCTCGGAGTTTGTTGAAATGTTTGTCGGTGTTGGGGCCAGTCGCGTTCGAGACTTGTTCGATCAGGCTAAGCGCAACGCTCCATGCATAGTGTTTGTGGACGAGATCGACGCCGTCGGGCGGCATCGTGGAGCGGGACTTGGCGGCGGCCACGACGAGCGTGAACAGACGCTGAACCAGATTCTTGTGGAGATGGACGGGTTCGAAGCGGGCACCAACGTGATCGTCCTGGCGGCGACGAACAGGCCAGACATCCTGGACCCGGCCTTGCTAAGACCTGGCCGTTTCGACCGGAAGGTGACACTGGACAACCCGGACATCGCCGGGCGCAAGCAAATTCTGGAAGTCCACTCCAAGGGCAAGCCTCTGACCGCCGATGTGGACCTGGAGAATATAGCCCGTCAAACCGGGGGATTCAGCGGCGCGGACCTTGCGAACCTGGTCAACGAGTCGGCAATACTGGCGGCTCGCAGGAACCTGAAAGAGATCGGCCCGCCGGAATTCTACGAGTCTGTGGATCGGGTGATAGCAGGCCCCCAGCGCAAGAGCCGCCGCATCAGCGACCGTGAAAAGGAGATGACCGCCTACCACGAGGCCGGCCATGCTCTCGTCGCTCACGTTCTGCCCAATGCAGACAAACCTTTCAAAGTGACCATCGTGGCGAGAGGTCAAACCGGAGGCCACACGCGATACCTGCCCGAAGAAGACCGCCAGATGTGGACCAAACATCAGTTCGAGGACATGCTGGCCGCCGCCCTGGGAGGTCGCGTTGCTGAAGAAGTCGTGTTCAACGAAGTCACCACCGGAGCGGGCAACGACCTGGAGCAGGCGACCAACATCGCTCAATCTATGGTGACACGATATGGCATGAGCGAGAAACTTGGGCCGAGAACTTTCGGCAAGCGTGAACAGATGGTGTTCCTAGGGCGGGAGATTTCCCAGCAAAGGGACTACAGCAACGACGTTGCTGAGACTATTGATGATGAGATACACGACATCATCAATCGCGCCTACGAGTCCGCTCAAAGGGCCATAACTGAAAACATGGCGAAGCTGACCCAGCTATCCAAATGCCTCTTAGAAAACGAGACAGTGGAGTCCGACGTTCTGGAACAGATCTGGAGCACACCGCCTTCTGCGGAGCCGGCGCCGGCGGGGTAAGCATGATGCAGGTCGCTACCGATTGATATGTAAAAAACAGAATTGGGCAGGTCGACGGCCTGCCCAATTCTGTTTCAAACTGTGGAAAATTAGCGACTTCGACTGTTGATTGGTTTTACTTTCAGCCAGCCCCGTTGAATCCCACCTGGGGCAGGACGATCTTCAGAGCGTCGATAACTTCCTGGATGTCTTCGGTTGTGGTCATACCCATGTGGCCGATGCGGAATATCTGGCCCGACAGTGATGCCTGACCTCCAGACATGACCACATTGTGCTCGGTCCTCATCATGCCTAGCAGCTTCGCGCCGTCAACTTCCTCCGGGATGCTAATGGCCGTCACCGTGTTCGACGCTGTGCTTTCGTCTTTCGGGAAGATCGACAGCCCTAGGCTCTTTGCTCCGTCCCTTGTGAACTGTCCTATACTGGCGTGTCGTTCGAATACGCTGCCCATGCCTTCGCTGAGCAGTTTGTCCAACGCCAAGTCCAGCGCGAACATGGTGGACACCGACGGCGTGTAGGGCGGCTGGCCGATCTCGTAGTAGCGTTTGTACATCGCGGCGTCGAAGTAGAACCTGGGCATCGTGGCCTCGGCATGGGCCTCCCAAGCCCTCTCGCTCATGCTTATGAAGGCGAGGCCGGGCGGCACCATCCAGCCTTTTTGAGAGGCAGTAGCCACCACGTCGCAACCCCATGCGTCGGTGGATAGGGGCAGGGACGCGACGCTGCTGATGCCGTCCACGATCAGCAGCTTATCGAACTCGCCCTTAACCAACTCGGCCACGGCCTGAAGGTCGTTCGTTACGCCTGTGGAGGTCTCGTTGTGGGTCACCAACACGGCCTTGATTTCAGGGTCGTTGTTGAGCGTGTCACGCAGGGTGCCCAGGTCGATGACTTCTCCAAATGGGAAACTCAGCGTGATGACTTCGGCGCCGTAGATTGCGGCGATATCGGTGAATCGGTTCCCGAACACTCCGATCGTGGCATTGACCACTTTGTCGCCTGGTGACAGCGTGTTTACTATGGCAGCTTCCATCGCGCCAGTGCCAGACGCGGTGAGAATCCAAACGTCACCCTGGGTCTCGAATATCCGCTTGAGCCGATCCGTGGCGTTGACCAGGAGTTCCTTATACTCGGTGCCGCGATGGTTAATCATCGGACCGGACATCTCCTTCAATATATCGTCCGGCACGGGTATGGGACCGGGTATTCGCAGGTTCACGGGATTCCTCCATACATTTGAGGCCTTCAGGCAAATTTGCCCAAAAGATTGTAGCAAAGGATGAGGATGGTTGACGACCTTGAACGCCATGTTGTTTTCGTGCAAATTGAGGCCCGCGAAATTGAAGTGATTCAAGATTGAGGTTTGAGAGAACTTAATAATATTAATTAATATGCAAAGAAACATTGAGCAATTGATAATTCAGTGGTGTGTAGTCAAAATCAAGAACGAGATATCAAGAACTTAATAATATTCATGTTTCCGATTGAAAAACGAAACAAACAGAACTAGACCCAGAATAAGCGATGGGGATACACAATGGTCAAAGACTGGCAGGAGCTAACAAGAATCACTAATGGAGTGGCCTTCGCCTTCGAACGAGTGAAACTGCCCGATGACGAGATCATCATCGAAGGAAGTTTCGAGCTTGTGGAAATAGAGTCAAGGCTCGCCCAAACCGAAGTTTTGGCTCAATTGGAACAAGCCACTGTTGGGCAGGCTTCGATGGGCGTGTCGGGTTGCGATTAACTCGATTCCGTCTGACGGGCCAAGAAACTCTCACCCTCAGGTCGGAGAGGCTAATTTGAACAAATTTCATCAGGAGTTGCGGATATGAACGCGGACAGAAAGCGCGCGCTGAATCTGCTGGCCGAAGGCAAAATAGACTCTGATCAGGCCGAGCGTCTGCTGGACGCATTGGGTCAAACCGAGGGTGGACGAGACGATTTCGCCAGCGGACCGCCGTCAGCAGTGGGGCAGGCAAGGCGCGTAATAGTGGCCGTCCCGCCAGAAACTGAGCCTGGGGAAGGTCAAGACCATGACGATACATTTACTGTGGACGGCCCTCCCCAACTGGAAGTGGACAACTTCAACGGTCGGGTCGAAGTTAGCGGCGGAGGCCCCGAAGGTTCGGTTCGAGTGAGGACTGAGATCCTAAATCCAGACCGAACTGTTTATCGATTGTGCCAGGAAGGGAATACTATTCGAGTGGAACCCAAACGCAAGGTCACGATTCAAGAAAGCGCCGGGTTATTCACTGCCGTGACTGACAATGGCTCCGTGCAGTTTGGCGGAGAATTCGAGTCGGCTGGAGTGAACCGTTTCAAGACATCCAATGGCAGTGTTAAGGTGCGACTGAGGGGCGAGCTAAGCTTGAAGTTGGAGGCATCGACCAGCAACGGGTCAGCGCAATGTTCACAGCCTCTTGTTCAACATGGACTATCCGGCAAGAACCATCTGATAGGAACAATCGGAGCCGGCGATGCCTCTTTGACATTGCAAACGTCCAACGGTTCCATTTCAGTGGGCTAGACGATTATTTAGGATGACATATGAACGAAAACCGTAGGCAGGTTCTGGACATGCTGTCAGAGGGCAAGATCACCGTTGATGAGGCCGAGAGACTGCTGCTTCTGGTAGATAAGGAATCCTCTGACAGCCAGCGGCCCGAACCGGAAACCCGAAACCCGTCAGTGACTCCGAGATACATTCGCATCGTGGTCCAACCCGAGAGCGAGGGAGACGGCGACGACTCGCCAAACCTGGTGAACATCCGAGTGCCTATGGCGATGCTTCGCGCTGGCATGCAGTTGGCCGCGCTAATGCCTGAGATGGCGGCATCAAGCATCAATCAGGCTCTACGCGAGAAGGGAATCGACATTGACGTGTCCAGGCTGAAGGTCCAGGACATCGAACGTCTTCTGGAGGCCCTTCAGGAGTTCGAGGTCGATGTTCATACCGGAGACCAACGAGTCCTGATATACGTCGAATAGCGCCAAAGTACGAGCGTGAACGAGACGAGATGGTGACTGAATTATCGGCATGACTCCCGGTGTGCCTTATGTTTGGGCCGGCTATCGTGATAGTTACAACGATGGTCAATCTCAACTGGAGGTGAGGAAATGGGGACTGGAGATGCCATGAACCCAAACGCCACAATAGAAATGACTACGAAAGACACACCGGAAGCGGTCCAGCCTCTGGCGGTCGAGAATATCAATAAACAGCACAAAGGCGGAATCAAAGCCAACACCGATATCTCTCTGAGAGTCAGGCCAGGCGAGATTCTGGGGATTCTTGCACCCAACGGCGCAGTCAAGACGACTCTCGTGCGTCAGATCACCACCGAGTTGATTCCAATGTCGAGAAGTATCTGAGTGTTCGGAATCGACGTTGTGGCTGAGCCGACCCGCGCCAAGAACGTCATGGGGATTGTGCCCCAGGAGGCGGAGCTATACGAGAGCTTGAGCGTTAAACAGACGCTTCGGATTCTCTGAACGCTAAGAGGCCTGAATAGCAAGGACGCCAATCGAAGGGCCGAAGAGTTGATCTCTGACCTGAGGTTTGAGGAGCACCCCAACGTTGTCGGCATGAAACTGTCGGGCGGTCTGAAGCGTCGATCCATGGTCGACTTGGCTGCGCTGGGGAATCCTCGGCTTATCGTCATGGACGAGCCGACGACGGGACTCGATCCCCAGTCGCGACGGGATCTTTGGACGCTGCTATGAGAGTACCGAGAGCGGGGGAGCACGATCCTGCTTACGTCCCACTATATGCAAGAAGCGGGGAGCCTCTGCAACCGTGTTGGCATAATTCAGAATGGCCGACTGCTAGCTCTGGACACTGTTCCTAACCTTAAGGCCGCCCACAGCTACGAGTTCAAAATCACCTACTCGACCAATGGCAACGAGAACAAGACCAACACGATTTACGGCAAGAGCGACCAGGAGCTTGTGGAGCAGGTGCAGGCTAAAGGAATCAGGCAGTTCAGCGTAGCCCGAACCAGCCTGGAGGATGTGTATCTGGCCCTGACTAACGAGGAGGAACCAATTGGCGACGCAGACCAGCGATAGAGCGCAGACTGCCACGGCGTTTCAGCCTCAGTTAATCACCGAATGGCTGAAGTTCGCCAGAGACATTGGAAGCATCTTCGAGATCAAGTTCATCATGTTCGCCCTCATATGGTATTGGTACATCATGGGCGTGCTGGTGTTTTCCCTGGGTATGTTCTATTTTGCTCGCGCCCGGGCTCCCGACACCCCTGAGGCCATCAGCCGGGCGGTAGTGCACCGATGAGCAGCTGATGGACAACAACTCGCACTGGCGGACCACCGACACTTCAGGGAGGTCTCGGTCAATCATCGCTCGCCTCTGCGTGCGACTCATAGAACGGACCTGTCCGACAAAAACCCGCTCCACCGTCAACTGGCCATCTGCTGGTAGAACTTGGCTGCCAGCGCCTCGTGACCCTTGTCGGGCTTTGAGCGCCCGGAACTGAACGGCTCCGGCGCACTCAAAGCCAGTTGCTTCTTCCAGTTGTGGATCATCGTCGGGTCGACCTCGAACCGGCTAGCTAACTCCGAGACCGTCTGGTCTCCTCGAAGAGCCGCCAGAGCTACCTTGGCCTTGAACGCCGCTCCGTGCTTCCTGCGTGATTGCTTCATGTCTTACTCCTTGAATCTCTGCCATTTTAGGAGTTTGAATGTAGCTTAACCACCTGTCCGGTTTTTGGGGTGCACCTCAAAGATCGCACCCCACTTTGCATAGCCTAGTATCTGGAACATCCTGGAATCTGATCTCGTTAAACTGAAAATTGCTGTGACGAAGTCTTTTGACAAACGGGATAAGTCGGGTTTGTCAGCAATTTGGTTTCATCCAACATAACCAGCGGACGTTGCGTCTGCTCAATCAAGATTTGCGAATTCCGAATGCCTAGGTCGTGAACAAGACCGGGTTGCGAAGGGGCGGGGCGATCTGGTCTTCGGCTAGCGGGTAGGCTTCTTTTTTGTAGACTTGGATGCGGTGCGAGCCGAAGTCGCAGATGTATAGCCGGAAGTCGCTGTCCACCTTTATAGTGATGGGCGAGCGCAGGCGTTTGGCCGGCTCAAGGTCTGCCATCTCTCGCAGGCGCAGGGTGGCCTGGTTGGCCAGCACGTAGGTGAGGCCCGACTTTGAGAGGTTGGCGTCTCCGATGAACTGCTCGACGTACCGGCCCTCCGGGTTGAACAGTTGGACTCTGTCGTTGCCCCAGTCACAGACGTAGATGTCTCCGTGGGCATCGACGGCCACCGAGGACGGACGGTCGAACTGGCCGTTCTCAGCGCCGGAACTTCCAAACTTCATCAGAAACGCGCCATCGGCTGAGAATTTTTGTATTCGGTCGTTGCGCCAGTCGCAAACGTATACATTGCCATCTTCGTCCACGGCGTTGCCCCAGGGCATATTCAGCTGACCGTCGCCGTCTCCGAACTCTCCGAAGGTCTGAAGGTGCTCGCCCTCTCTGGTCACTCGCTGAATCCGGTGGTTCATGGTGTCGGAGATGATGATGTTGCCGTCGGAGTCAAAGGTCATGGACGATGGCCGGTTGAACTGGCCGTCGTCGGAGCCTTCCTCGCCCCATGTGGACTGGATGTTGCCATCCTTGTCCATAATTGTGACGGAGTGCTTGGCCTCGTCGGAGATGTAGAGCATCTCGTCATCGTCAACGAGCAGGGACGCGGGCCAGGTGAATTTGCCTTCGCCCCTTGTCCCCAAGTTCTCGTCGTCCCAGTTGATGACTCGGACCTCGGTTCCCAGGCCTCCACGGGTCAGGATGTGAACGCGGCCCTCTTTGCCGAACCCGATATCCACCGGGTTGGACGTAACGCGCCTCATGCCCATCGTCATCTCGAAGGGGAAGCCTGACCTCAAAAGAGCGAACGGTTTTGCCATTGTTAACCTCGTGGGTAAATGTCGACCATCAAAAATCAGGTGGCGAGGCATCTCGGAAACCCTCGTTCTTGAAATCTGATGGCCGACTGCTGATAGCTGTTAGCTTAGCGGATTGATCTGTTCGTAATGTCCACCTACGATGGGCGCGGCCTCGACGCCGAGCCACTGTTCAAGCGCGGTGCCGTATATGCCTCGGAAATCGATATTGTGGGCCATATCCTCGCCGTTGAGCCATTTGCCTCGCTCGATAGACGGGTACTCGGCGTACAGTCCGCCGGATACTTGGTCGCCGATGAAGAATGCCCCTCCGCCTGAGCCGTGGTCGGTGCCGGAGCCGTTGTCGTAGATGCGGCGCCCGAACTCGGTGAACACCATCACCAGCACGTTATCCGAGGCGTTGTGCTCTCGGATGTCTGCGAAGAAGTCGGATATAGCTCCTGACAGGTCGCCGATAAGCTGAGGTTGGATGGGGTTCTCGTTGGCGTGAACATCGTACCCGCCGTGGGCGGTGTAGAAGATGCGAGTGCCTAGATCGGCGGTGTGGACTCTTGCCACGTCCCGCAGAGCCTTGGCGATGGGGTTGTTGGCGTACTCGATGCTGGACTCATACCGTTCCGGCGCGACTTTTATCATATCCGCGCCGGTCAGAACGTCCTGTCCGGTCTGGGCCAGGTATTCCATGACAGGGCCGGTTCCAACGGCGGGGCCGTACATCTCTTTGAAGATGTCCAGGGCCTCGTTGCGCTGAATTTCGGCGCCGATTCCAGACATCAGGCCGTAGTTGTCAAGATTGCTGACCGAAGTCACAGGCACGCCGGGCATGGCCATGGCGCGAGGCAGGCCGACACCGAAGTTGACGCCCGTGAGCGGACTTTCGCCCTTGGGGTCAAGCTCGCGGATGGTTCGACCTAGCCAGCCGACGGTGGATACTTTGTCAGGCTCGCAGGTGTGCCATATGTCCATCCCCCGGAAGTGGGACCGGCTGGAGTTGGGGTAGCCGATGCCCTGTACGACGGCGATGTCTCCCGCGTCGTACATCTCCTTGAACGGCCCCATCTTTGGATGGAATGCCAACGAGTCGGTGAAGGGGAGGACCTGGTCCTGAGGTATGCCCACCGTGGGCCTGTTGTCGTAATAAACCGGGTTCGTGTACGGGATTACGGTGTTCATGAAGTCGTTGCCGCCCGTTAGTTGGACGACGACCAGAACCGGGTCTTTTCCGTTTCCATTCCCTGCCATGTGACGCGCGCCTCCTAGTTTCTTTTGTATTGAGGCCGGCGATCAAGACGATGCTCGGCCACCGGAGTTGTGTAATCTCAGAATCTATGCAAACTGGTACTCGCGGGATGCGACGATGAGTTGGAGAATTCTGCCGATTTGGTCGGCGTGTTCTTTTCTTGCGTCGTCGGAGTCCAGGTCAATTTCGCCGATATTGTTGGCGTGGCGGATAAGCGCCGCCTGGGTCGTCTCTCCGACCTCGAGTGGGCCGACCAACTCCAGGCATCGCTCCACAAGCTCGCTGGGAGACAGCTTGCCTTCCAGCCGGGAAAGGATGTCTTGAATGCCGGGTTTGGTGGTGTCGCTGAACTGGTTGACGGCGAAATTGACCCGCTCGTTCAGCGTGCCGCCGTCGATCCATTCGTGTCCGGTGTGCCAGCCTTCGACGGTCGGCGGGTTCATGAGCGATTGACCCATGACCGTAGCCGCGCCGCTGAGAGCCGTTATGGACTCGGCGGGGTCTGGGAACTGGTAGGTGCCTACCAGTTTGATGGTTCCAGCCACCAGTTCTGCGGGGTTCTTGACCTTCTGATGTCGGGTGTTCTTGAAGAATTCGGATGTGAACAGCGCGCGCAAAACAGGAACGATCTGCCCGTCGTTATCCTGGAACGCTTTGACCAGAACCTCGATGGCTTCGGGGTCGTTGGGAGGCTCGATGCTCCATGAAGGGACCTGTGGTTCGTCGGCCACGAAGAAGTTGTAAAGATGACGTGCGATGAACCTGGCAGTTGCCTCTTGTTTGACGACGATTTCGATTATGTCCTCGCCGTTTAACGGGCCGGTGTAGCCCAGGAACGTTTTCTCGCTGCCGTCGTGGTCCTCGGGAACGTATTCAAAGTCGGACTCGTAGCTACCGAAGGGGTAGAGGGGAATGGGCTGCGTGAACGTCCAGCCGGTGAAGGCGCGGGCGGCGTTTTTGATGTCGTCTTCGGTGTAGTTGCCGACACCCATGCTGAACAGTTCGAGAAGCTCACGGCCCCAGTTCTCGTTAGGCTGGTCTGAGTGGTTTTCGCAATTGTCCAGCCAGTAGTTCATGGCTGGGTCTTTGGCGAGCGCCACGAGGATTGTTTGCATGTCCGTCATCCCGACTCTTCGGAAAAGCTGGATTTGCTTGAGCATAGTGGGCGTGTGCTCGCTCTTGTACCAGGCCGCTGCAAACAGGTGATGCCAAAATAGGGACATCTTCTCTTCGAGAGGGCGCTTGGTGTTAATCATCCGCCAGACCCACTGTCCGGCCCAAAGAGGCATAGAGTCGTTGTACGTTAGCTCCAGGTTGTATCGTTTGAGAGCGTCTTCGTTGAGGTCTTCAAACCTGTCGGGGTGGAGCAAATCTTCGACGATCTCGTCATAATCTTTAGAGGAAAGCGCTTCCTGCTCTGCCCTGGTGGCGCCAAAACCTGCGCGGCGCATGAGATGAGATATAAGAGCAAGGTCAGTTTCCGGCATGTTCAGTCTCCCTACATATTGAGTCGATGATTGGGCAGGACGGCCCTTAACACAGCGAGCGCTCCTACACATGATGGATAGGCAGTATTTTACCCCACAACCGTGCGGTGTTCAACGATAAGCTGGGAATCAGAGAGCCACCGCCTACCTCGCAACAGCCTGATAAGCCTCAACAGTATCTTCGCTATTCATCCAACAGCCCAATAGCTTCCTCTAAGTGATTAGCTGTAACCGATAGATACACCTGTGTGGTGTTCAGGCTGGAATGTCCCAGTAACTCCTGTACGACCCTTATGTTCGCTCCCTTCTCTACCAGCTTGGTAGCAAAGTAATGTCTGAAGCTGTGGGTGTGTAGAGGTACGTCTGCCTTCTTTGCCCAATCACTTATTTTTAAGCCTAGACTGCGATAACTAAGACCGAAGACCTTTTGGAAAGGTACGAATCCTTCGCAGAATTTATCCAAACAGAAAGCGAGACTAGCCGTCAGTGGAATTACCCTGTCTCTGTTACCTTTGCCCCCTAAGACTAACAGCCGTCTAGCTTCGAAATTGATATGTTCTGCAGCCAAATTGGCGAGTTCCGCTCGTCTTAACCCCGTGTTCATGGCAGTTTCTATAAGCAGTAAATCCCTGCGTGTTGATGATTTGTGAGTCCGATGGTTTTTGATAGTCTCCTTGAGTTTATTGATGTCGTTATCGTAGACCCTTTGAGGCAGGAGGAATGGACGCTTTATTTTGATATCAAGTTCATGACCAAGATAGCGAAGGAAGCATTTTAGATAGCTTGCATATCTGGCTCGACTGTTTTGGGTGATATGTGAGTAACGAGCAAGGTACTCTATGGCGGTATCGGGGGTGATTATGGGATGAGTGGTTACAAAATCCGTTAAGAACCGTCGATTACCCTCAATATAAGACACTGAAAGATTCTTCAAAGCTAGTAAATCGAGATATCTACCCAGAGCCTCTTTTGCAAGGAGAAAGTCAGGGGTTCGAATCCCCTCAACTCCACCGGTCACCTTTCAGGCAGGGCAAACCACACAGTTGATTTGACCCAAATTGCGTTTTGACAGCAACCCAGTTAGATACGGGCATCTCCCGTCAGTAGGGAGGTGCCCGTTTTTATTTGTCTCCTTACGGACAGCAATCCCATTTCGCCACCTAGCTCATCGTGATGCCATACGCTGCCTTGACCCTAGTTGGAGCCCCCATCAGGCGCGCCCCAAATTATTACGAGTTTTAGCGGGTCGGCGCCTGTGCTTAGGATTCCGTGGTCGGCGCCCGGCGGCACCATAATCGCGTCGCCAGCTTTGACTGGAACCTCTTCTCCTTCAACGGTCATCATCCCTTCACCCTGGAGGAAGTAATAGACTTCCTCCAGGGGCCTCGGTTCCTGGTGGATATGGTTACCTTCAGTGACTCCCTGATCCAACTCCCAAATCTCTATACTTATCGGGAGTCGACTTGACTCCCCGAATAGGTTGCGGCGCCTGATCAGGCCACTTCCATCGTGGATTTGGTTGGACACGATACGATCGGTCGCTTCAATCTGCTTCGAGTACATTTTGCTGCCTCCAGATTCGTGATGGACGCTCATCAATACATAAGCCCGAGCTGAACCGCTTGGGAGTTGCGAGATGCGGTAGATTTACAGCTTGAACCCCACTAAGGGTAATCAGAGGCTAATGGTACACCTATGGTCAATGCGTTCCTGACTACCGCCGAAGCTGGTTTCACTCTTGGCATTGATCTAGAGACCATCATGCAGATCTTTCGGTCGGGTAAGTAGGATGTCATTCTGAGAAGGGTCTCGAAGAATCTGGCCGGAAATACGACAGGCGTTGTGTCGCAAGCGACCAGATGCTTCACTTCAATTTTGCACGGCGAGACAATGCCTCTGAAGAGACCCTCATGCAGCGCTCGTTTTGCCCCTGTCAACTCAACCCATTTAGACACGCAATCATCAGGGACCTCTATCCTGAGAATCGGATTTTGGTTGAAGCAATATTTCACATTAGGACAGTGAATGGCAACGATACACGAGATATTTCATGCGCGCCAAGAAAAAACAATGTGATTAATTGTTGAAGCAACGAATCATTGATTAGTTCGTGACACACACAAGTCTGTATTTGAGCAGCGGAAAACGGAATTTACGAACCAAAAAAATGGCTTGTTCGGTGGCGATCTGAGACTCAATGCCTCGTTTCCTGGTGCCAGATGGCCTGCATTGCGCCGGCAACGCGGCGCTGTTAATATTGGGGTGCAGCCAATCCTTTAGGAACGGTGAGCAACTTGTGTTAATAAGGCCCGCGTGATTCTACGCGCGAGGTTCCGTCAGCAATGACAGGATGGTCAGATGAACGCATGCGGCCTTCCTTTGGATTGAGGGAAGGTCTTTTTTGCGTCACTTTTGACTCAGAGCAAATGGGCAGTCAGATGAGCGATCTTGGGATAACAGCCGTGCCCGGTGTCAAAGTCGGGCACTACACCGACTGGACTAATGCCACCGGATGCACCGTCATCCTGTGTGAGGGCGGTGCGGTGGGAGGCGTGGACGTTCGAGGTTCGGCCCCTGGAACTCGGGAGACTGATCTGCTCAATCCGACAGCTACGGTGTCTGAGGTTCATGCCATCCTGCTCAGTGGAGGCAGCACATTCGGACTAAATGCCGCCGCCGGCGTCGTGCAGTGCCTGGAGGAGCGAGGAATCGGCATTGAGTTCGGAGAAACGACAATCCCTATCGTGCCTGCTGCCATTCTGTTTGACTTGGGTGTGGTGACTAACAAAGTTAGGCCTGCCGCTGAAGACGGATACGCGGCATGCGAAAACGCATCCGATGGCCCGGTGGCTGAGGGCAGCGTTGGAGCAGGCACAGGCGCGACGGTCGCCAAGCTGTTGGGTCGAGAGAACGCCATCAAAGGGGGCATCGGAACTGAGCGCATCGACCTGGGAGACGGATTGCTGGTTGGGGCCATAGTAGCGGTGAACGCCATAGGCGGTGTTGTCGACCCTGAGACCGCCGACCTGATCGCCGGCCCTCGTGACGTGGATACCGGGATGATGCAGGATTCGATGCAACTGATAACCTCTCCTGGATTCGGCAAGGAAGTCGAGCCTGCGCCCGCAAACACCACCATCGGAGTCGTGGCAACCAACGCCGCCCTCACGAAAGCTCAGGCCAACAAACTGGCATCTGTGGCTCATGACGGACTGGCGATGGCGGTTCGTCCTGCGCACTTGATGGGCGACGGCGACACCATGTTCGCCCTGGCAACGGGAACTCTGGTTGACGACGAACTGAACATGAGCCGCCTGTGCGCGGCCACCGCGCTCTGCGTGAGCAGGGCCATCGTTCGAGGGATTCGGAAGGCTGAAGGTATCGCAGGTGTTCCTGCTGTCTCAGAACTCTAGTCAATGACCAACACACAAAACTTCGATAAAGCGACCCAAATCGGATTCATAGGCGCGGGAAACGTCGGCGGCTCGCTGGCTGTTGCCATGTCCAACGCCGGATATCCGGTTACGGCAGTCGGAAGCCGGACCTTTGCATCGGCCCAGACCTTCGCTGGCCGAATCTCCGATTGCACAGCCTACGAGAACATCCAGGAGGTCGCGGACCGCGCGGACTTCGTGTTCATCTCAACTTCCGACGACGCCATCAAAACCGTGTGCGACCAGGTGTCGTGGCGCGAGGGGCAAGGTGTTGCTCACTGCTCCGGCGCGGCATCAGTTGACCTGCTCCAGCCCGCAGTTGATCAGGGCGCGGTCGCCGGAGCCTTCCATCCTCTACAAGCATTTAATTCTGTAGAGAACGGAGTCAAGGCCATCCCAGGCGTCACCTTTGGGATCGAGGGCAACGACGCGATTCAGTCCTACTTGCGAGGCATAGCTTCGGATATCAAGGGCATCCCCATCTCGCTCAGACCCCAGGACAAAGTTCTATACCACGTCTCAGGAGTTCTGATGGGCAACCTGCTGGCAGTGCTGGCGTCGGTTGCCGCGTCCATGTGGGAGAAATTCGACCATACGCGAGATGAGGGCGTCCGCGCTCTATCCCCCATGATGCCCGCCGTGTCCTCAAATCTGGACTCGGTCGGGGTTCCCCAAGCGGTGGCCGGCCCATATGTCAGAGGCGACATCGGCACGGTTCGGAAGCACCTGGAGGCGGTGAGTTCTTCCGCCCCAGAGTATCTTGCTCTGTACATCGAGTTGGCTCTGGTGGGCCTGCCCTTTGCGGTGGAAAAGGGGGCGCTCGCCCCGGAACGCTCACAGGAGATTAAGGAATTATTGGAATCGTATAGATCAACGGACAGTATCTGAATAATCGCTGGACAATGGACTTCACTCTTAGAAATTCGTGAGGAGGTACCAGATATGCGTTTGACAATTAAAGACCTGCAAGACATGAAGGCTCGGGGCGAGAAAATCCCCATGATGACCGCCTACGATTACACGTCGGGCAAGCTGTTGGAGCAGGCAGGCATCCCCCTGATGCTGGTCGGCGACAGCCTTGGAATGGTCGTGTTGGGGTACGACTCCACCGTTCCCGTGACAATGGACGACATGCTTCATCACATCAAAACTGTGGTGCGAGGCACCGAGAAGGCCCACATCGTCGGAGACCTGCCCTTCATGAGCTACCACGCCGAAGTTTCCGAGGCCATCCGAAACGCGGGCCGCATCCTCAAAGAGGGCGGGGCGCAGTCGGTCAAGCTGGAAGGCGGCCAGGAGATGGCCGAGACGGTAAACCGCATCGTAAAGAGCGGTATTCCTGTCATGGGACACGTCGGGCTGACCCCTCAGTCGGTCAACCAGTTGGGCGGATACCGAGTTCAGGGCAAGACCATCAGTGACGCCATCCGCCTGATGGAGGACACCCGTGCGCTGGAAGAGGCCGGAGCCTATGCTGTAGTGCTGGAGTGCGTTCCCGCCGCGCTGGCCCAGATGATAACCGACCGCCTGAGCATCCCGACCATTGGCATTGGCGCGGGCGCGGGCTGCGACGGTCAGGTGCAGGTGCTTCACGACTTCCTGGGCCTGTTCACCGACTTCCTGCCCAAGCACGCCCGACGCTACGCCAATCTGGCCGAAACTATTCAGGACGCCGCATCTCAGTACATCAGCGACGTCCACCTGGGCGAGTTCCCAACCGACAAGGAAAGCTACAAGATGAGCCAGTCCGTCCTGGACGAGTTGGCAGGCAAAGTGTTCGAGTCGGCGTAGGGGAGACCGTCCAGCTGTCGGCTTCCAGCAATCAGCCGTGTCCATGTTGATGGAACAGCGCCCGCCATGCTGAGTCGTAGCGAAGCATCTGGTCGCATGTAGAATAACGCTTGTTCTACCCACGAGCAGGCACTTCACTCGTGTTTGTCCCATACTCGAATCGTCAAAACCTGATACCTTATCGCCTGACAACCTGACACCTAAGGACGAAACGTGAACGACGTTGTGAAACTGACCGCTCGACAGGCGGTTGACTTACTGAAAAACAAGAAAGTGTCTCCTCTTGAGCTTATCAACGCAGCGCTAGAGCGCATCGAACAGACCGACGGCGCGATCAATGCCCTGCCCACGATATGCGCGGATCGCGCCCGACACCACGCCCAAAGACTGATGGAGATGCAATCGGATAACGATACTCCACGAGGGCAACTCCACGGTTTGCCAGTGGCGATCAAGGATTTGAAAGATGTGGCAGGCGTGCGATCGACCAAAGGTTCGCCTATATATGCTAACCATGTTCCCGAAACGTCTGACAGGCTGGTGACTAACATCGAGTCGCGGGGCGGCGTGGTGCTGGCGAAGTCCAACACCCCGGAATTCGGAGCCGGAGCCAACACCTTTAATGAAGTTTTCGGGAAGACACGCAATCCTTGGAACACCGACCTTACCTGCGGAGGCTCGTCGGGAGGCTCCGGGGCCGCGCTTGCGGCAGGCCAGATTTGGCTGGCTACAGGCAGCGACCTGGGGGGCAGTCTTCGGATTCCAGCCAGCTTCTGCTCGGTCGTCGGACTGAGACCAACTCCGGGACGGGTCGCCCACGGCCCGCGCGCCGATCCTTACGGCACGCTGTCGGTGGAAGGGCCAATGGGTCGGAATGTCGGAGACGTTGCTCTATTGCTCGACGCCCAGTCAGGCTCGTACAAATGGGACCCGCTGAGCCTGCCGTCTCCAGAAACCAGTTTCGTTGACTCGGCAGATACCCCTGCTGTTCCAGCGCGAGTGGCCTATACCTCTAATCTGGGCATCGCGACAGTCGACTCATCAGTCGTCGAGGTTGGCCGTCTGGCAGTATCCACCTTCGAGGGCATGGGCAGTCGGGTGGACGAAGCGACTATCGACCTTGGCGACGCAGAAGATACCTTCCAGACCCTAAGGGGCACACAATACGTTGCCGGCGTCGGGAGGCTGCTCGCAGATCATCGAGACCTGCTCAAGGACGAGGTTATCTGGAACATCGAGCACGGTCTGAGCCTCACCCCGGAACAGATTGGCCTTGCCGAGGTCGCTAGAGGCGGCATCATCAACCGCACGGCCCGATTCTTCGAGACCTACGACGTGCTGGTATGTCCCACCGTCCTGACGCCGCCCTTCGACGTCGACATCAGGTTCCTGACCGAGGTGGAGGGTGTGGAGCTTCCCACCTACATAGGCTGGCTCCTCATGACCTTCGCCCTGACCCTCACAGGATGCCCCATCATATCGGTCCCCTGCGGATTCACCGAGTCCGGCCTTCCAGTCGGAGTCCAGATCATGGCTCCCTGGAAGGAGGAAGCCTACTTGCTGTCGGTGGCCTCAGCCTTCGAGCAGGAGGTGGGTATCAGCGAGAGTGTTCCTCTGGAGCCTCGAACTTCTGCCTAGAACATCTTGTCAAGAAACACTCTGGCACCTGACGTGAGTTTATTCCGACTCAAATAATGATATGGTAAGCTGACTCAATACTCTGACAGGTCAGTGCATGCAAAAACTGGGAATCGCCGCTTCCGTTTTTGGCTCGATTGGGTTGGCGCTCATAACCGTTAGTGTGACGAACCTATATCGGATCTCCCCCTCGTGGCCTGTTTGGGTTGACATCACCTCGTTCACCATAGGCGCGATATTGCTTGGAGATTTGATCGTTGCCGCTATAGTGATGTTGATATCAAGAAAATCCGATTCGCCACCGCCTCTAATTACGCTTGATGTCGTTCCTGTTCAGACTGCTCAACAATCTCAAACTGTTGTGGTCCACACCGAGCCTGCGGGTTCCCAAGATAGTCTCATCCGCTACTGGATGGGGAGGCCGCAATCATTGGGAGACGGATTCCTGGGGAGACAAGCGGGTATCGACAGGGTCACACAAGCCTTCGAGGCCCGCAGGGCAGTTGTCATTTCGGTGGCGCAGGCTCTGGCAAGACCCGCCTCGCTGCCGAGTTCACCCACACGCTGGACTGTGACGGATTCTGGAGCGCCGCAGGCTCCGACGTCGTTCAGACTCTGGTTGCTCTGTCCCAGAACTTGAACATCGACGTGGAAGAGCGGAGCGACGACGATATCTCAGTCAAGGTTGAAGCGGCGCTGAGATCGCTTCCAGGTCAGACCATGTGGGTGATCGACGACTTGGGAGACCTGAACAAGGTGAACTCCCTGATAAACCGTGCTGGTGCTGTTCGGCTTCCCATCATCACCAGGCATAGCAACGCAGGCTTCATTCCGAACACAGTTGCCTTTCTTCCTCTGGATGTTCTTGAGGAAGATGACGCCATCAGGCTCCTGATCTCCAGAACGCTGAGAGACGACCCAGTCACAGACCCGGCGGTCCCGGAGATCGCCAGGATTGTAGGATACCTCCCTCCTACGGTGAGTTGATCGGGCCGCCCATGCGCTCCAGGATCGATAGCTGGTGTCTCGGAACCTCAGTGAGTCGTTCTGTTGGCGATGATAGCCACACGGTGACATTTGCTCCCCAGTTGTTGAGCCGTCGGGCGCACACAAGCCCTCCTCCTCCGTTGCCTTCCGTCCCTGCCAGCACCGCCACCCGCTTCCCTTTAAGGTTGCCCCCGAGAAACCGACTTCTGGCTAGATGGGCCAACTCGCGGCCGGCATTTTCCATCATCTTTGCCAGGTCTATCCCGTAGTCCTCCATCATTGCTCGATCCACCTCACGCATCTGATCAGTGGTAATGAAAGGAATGTTCGAGTTTTGGGTCACAGCATGCACTTGAAACTCCTGTTGGCGTGGTTAGGGCAGTCTGTCGAAAAATGTCTTTGCGCCGGAGGCCAACCACGGCCCCCAGGGGATTCCGACGAACCTGACTCCCTTGCGCAGGTAGTCATCGACCGTCGAGTCGTTGACCAGCATGCCCGCGACCTTGCCCGAATCCACGATGGTCGCGATGCCCCGGTCCACCTCTGCCCGAACGTCGGGATGGGAAGTCTGGCCCGTCAGGTTCATGCTCTGGGCCAGGTCACCTGGGGCGACGTAGAACACGTCGATGTGTTCTACGGTGACGATCTCCTCCAGGTTGTTGATAGCTACGATGTCCTCGATTAGGACGGTGACCAGCGTTTCGTCGTTGGCCTTGTGAACGTAATCCTCCACCCCGTAACCCTGCCGACCTCCGGCAGCGCCGCGATGCCCGATGGGGCCGTACTTGGAGGCGTCCACCACGGCGCGAGCGTCCTCAATCGTGTCCACGTGAGGGATCATGACGCCCTGCGCTCCCAGATCGAAGGTGCGGTAGATGACGCCCGGCAGATTGAGGTTCACCCTGACCACAGACGTCATGCCCCACAGGTCGCAGGCCCGACTCAGGTCTGAGATGTGGCCGAAATCCACCGGCCCGTGCTCGCCCTCTATGAGGATGGAGTCGAACCCGAACTGCCCGAGAAAGTCCACCATGTCCGGCGAGTTGTGCCCGCCCATCAGCATGGTCGCAACCTCGCCCCGCTCCAGTTTCTTTTTGGTCTTATTCTCTCGCAACTCTGTCATATCGTCTGCCTCGAATTGGAATCTTTTGTATTCGGAACGGCACGAGTGTAGTTGGGGGTATCGGACGTGTCAATTGGCGGGTTGAATGGCGAGCGGGCATAAACGATGGGATTGCCTGTTACCATGGGGTTATTAGGTTCAGGCCTGTCACATCTGCACTTGAAGTCGGATGAAGAGGAACTGCGTTGACCAAAATATATGTGCCGGCTGACTCTCCTGATGACGGGCAAAGACTTCTTGCCGATCCAGTCAAATATTGGCGCACTGGCTACTCCGCCAAAGAGTTAGCGTACGCATGGATGGAATATCCGAACGAATTTCCCCGCAAAGTTATGTCTGTGTTTGAGAGTTCTGGGTTGGAGATGTTCCGTACGATTGAGATGTTGCTCGCGATTCCTGAGTATGCGACACCACTGACATATGGCAGACGGGCCTCTCGGAGTGACATCTTCGTGCTCGCCAAGTCAGCCGGAAATCTTGTGTCCATTACGGTGGAGGACAAGGTATCGGAACCTTTCGACAAGATAGTGTCTGGATGGAAAGCGCCCCGCCTTCAAGAAAAGGTGAACGATTACAATACCTCTGTGATTGTCTTGGACTTAACCCTTCGGATGTCGATAACTTTCGCTATCAACTCCTCCACCGAACCGCGTCGGCCTTGATCGAAGCAGAAAAATTTAACGTGTCACACGCACTGACGATGATTCATTTGTTCAGCCAGACGGATGAGGGGTTTGATGATTTCGAACAGTTCGTCGCGCTCTTTGGGGCGAAAGTTGAAGTTGATTCAATTGTGCGCATTCCCAGGCGCCGTACGCTGCGGTCAAGATTCAACGAAACAAACCTATATATCGGCTGGGTAAGAGACCAAGGGCAACGCTCTCCCCAATCGTCCTAGTGACTTATCCGCCAAACCTTGAAGACGGCATGAGACGTAATGCCGCAAAACATTACATGGTAGAGAACATGATGCCCGAGATAGTTCTGTCTAGTCCGAATTCTGCGAATGCCTCCAATTGACCTCCTTCATTATGTGGATCGGTTCGTCATTCGCCGGCGATGATGAGCAGGCAATGTCTCGCGTTTGATCTGGTGATAGTATGGGTTTGGCGCAGACAGGCGTCGAGGCGTTGGAATGCCAGTCGCCCAAGCCGTAATCTCTCTCAAGGTCGCGAGGACGAATATGCCCTTCGCAAGCGTAAACGGAACGGATATCTACTACGAGACTCACGGCAGCGGGCCAGCCGTCGTGTTCGCTCATGGGTCTGGTGGAAACCACCTGGCGTGGTGGCAGCAGATGCCGTTCTTCTCGAAGCATTACATGTGCATAATCTTCGACCATCGAAGCTTCGGGCTGACAAAAGACGAATCCGAGCCCAAAGGTCGAGCCGCCTTCGCGGACGACCTCAAGGGCCTGCTCGACCATCTGGGCGTGGAACGAACGGCCATTGTCGCGCATTCGATGGGAGGCCGCGCCGGAGTGGGCTTCACGCTACGGAACCCCGGACGAGTCTGGGGCCTGGTCCTGTCAGGATCGAACGGCGGCTCGGTCAACAACGAGGCGAGACTCGTCCGAGACGGACATCAGAACCGCAAACCGGACCGGCCGCCGGGCGCTCTGAGAGCGCTTTCGCTGGGCTTCGCCGCGTCCAAACCGGAGATGGCTTTCCTCTACAGGCAATTTATGCGTCTCAACCCAAAGCATGATCCCGATTTCCTGACGGTGCCGCCTGGATATCAAGGATCGACCCATGAACGTCTCACAGAGTCAGGCGTTCCGATCCTGTACATTGTGGGAGAGGAAGATGCGCTGATTGCTCCGAAGACTATCGAGATCGCGGCGTCGCTGGTCCCGCAGTCGAGGCTCATCACAATGCCGGAGGCGGGACACTCGGTTTACTACGAGCAGCCCGACGTGTTCAACGATCATGTGCATCGATTCCTAACGGAGGTCATGCCGCTAGCCACCGATGGATAGCGTGTGGCTCAGCCTGAACATCGAAGCTGACAGAACGACCCGCGGCTCTTTGCTGCTGAGCCGCCGGGGTACGTCAAAGCTGTCAGCCATTAGCTGTCAGCTTTGGGGGTTTGTTAATTGTTCGTGAATCTGACCGTGCTGCTGCTGAGAGGTTGTTGTTATTGATCCGTCAGAGTGAACTGATCGGATCCATTAGACGGAGTCGAACCGCCGAAAACCGAAGTACCTCTCGACTTACTGCACGGTCGGGCTGCAAGCATTTAGATTTTTCATCGCAGCAAGTCAGAGAAATTCGGAGAGACTGTTAGATGCTCTACCACTGAGTTATGCAGTGTCGCAGCCGGATTCGAACCGGCGACGTCTCGCTTAACAGGCGAAGTAAGCCTCTTCCTCACCGCTGCCTTGCTATGTTTTCTGACAGCATCGGTTTCTCTATGCCGCCTATTCAGTTGTTAAAGTTCGATCTGCTGTGTAGTTTTGTTGACGCTACCGCGTCCGGCATGCGCCGTGTAAACAAAAGAGCCCTGGGCTTGCTCAGCACCAAGGCTCTTAAAATCGGCTATATTTTGCCTGATCCCTATCTGCTGACGCACCCTCCAAATGTCTCGGCGTCTATACGCTGATGTGCGGATATTGAGGGCAACGCTTGTTCGGTGACGCTCGTCATATCTTGCGTCGGTCGGGGCCTTTTTAAACTATTCAGGTTATACATGGTCATTTTGTTCACTGTCGGTTTGGGCGTTCCAGATCGTTGCGATTTATCATTGCGCGCCGCTACGGTTTTCATTTCGGGGAGTCAACACAATTGAAAACACCCATGTCAAATCGTGTTTCTGGCATGTCGTCATATACTAGGGGAGGTTCAGGCGTAAAACCGTCGGAGCGCAAGAATGTTAATACCTTAATATTTGCGAATTGCTCAGATATATCATATGGCGAGGGATATAACGCCCTCGAAACACCACAAAACTATGTGGCGTCGGCACGTTTTCGCTTACGAACATAATGCACCTGATATCCCGTGCCTGGTGAAAGCGCTAAAAGACGTGGCCCTACACAAACGAAAATGACTCCCCGCTCCAATCGGGAGTCATCTTCGTTTCGATCTACAGAGCCTTAGGAATAGACCGTCTGGATAATCACTAACCCATGTACTGGTCGATGCCCACGGTGGCCGGGCTGGGGCCGGATGGCATCACCAGAGTCTTGGCCCTGTCCGCGCCGATAACCAGAATGTAGAACCTGTCCGCGCTCTCAAGCAGCGGCACGGTCATATTCAGACGCTCCTGCTCGGTGTGGCTCTCCAGCCACTTCCAGTTGGCGGCGACACGGGCTTCGCCCTCTAGAGGCATGAATTGGATCATCTTGCCCAGGCTGTGGTTCGCGTTGTGATGCAGAAATTCCCTGGCTCCGCGCTTGGTGAATCCTTGCGCTCCGACGGGGCGGGCCACATCGGGAGGCATGAAGATCAGGCGTTCGGCGGTGTGACGCTCGCCCAGGCTACGGGTTCCGAAGGTTGAGCCGTATGCGATAGTCTTTAGCAGTCCCTCAGCCGTGACGTTGCCCTGGTCCTGAACGTCCAGTTCGCCGTCGGTGATAAACACGCTGATCGCGCTCTCCTCAGCTTTGAACCCCTGGTTCACGTGAAAAGGTTCCCAGGGACTCATTTCTTCGTTCTCGGCCACGCAATGGACGAATTTTCGAGTGGTGCCGATGGTGTCCATATCCATATGCCCTGGATACCAGTAGCCGATGTTCCGCAGGCATAGCGAGAAGGCGCGGCCAATGGTGATGTTCACCTGATTGTCCCGACCGGGGCCAAGAGCGGACTTGGGATTAAGGCCAATCTCCTTGGCAATCGGGCCGTTGACCACCAGCATGGGCGCGTGGGGACTGGTGGACATCAGCAAAGACTTTCCGCCCTGGTCGCCGATTTCGGATAGAGCTTTCACTCCGGCTATGATAACCGGCATCTGCTCGGGCTTGGCCCCTGCCATCGCCGAGTTGATAGCGATCTTCCCCACCGTCGCGAGTCCAAACCCTGGGGGCATGTCACACACGAGATGGTCTGCCGGCAGGTTGGTCCCCTCAATCAGCGCGTCGACAGCTTCTTGCGTTGGGGGATACAACGGCATTGCGTCGCCCCAGTCGCGCAGAATGAAGTCATCGTTCATGCGTTGAACGGCATCGTAACGGTCATCGCCCTCGAACCGCTCGGTCGTCGTGATCTGTGGGGCTTCGCGGGCCTCGTCGATTTCTGCGGTCAGGATGCCTATCAGGTCGTCGATAGCCGCCTCAGTCTGGCTGATGCACTCGTCGATAGCAAGATTACGATAGATGCGCGGGACGAGGACGAATTGCAGGTCTGGCATAGCGAAGGCGCGGGCGCTGGCTATGGCGTCCAGTTCAAAACGTCCGGAAACGATCGGGACAGCGGGCTTGCCCATCTTCTCGATCTCGATCATGTCGTGGACCATCCACGACGCGCACGTCCCTCAATCGGCTGTGGCGCCGATTACGACGTCACACTCCTCTCCGGCCTGCTTGACGATGGGAGGGGGAGCGGGATAGTTGCCGCCAGTGTAGAAGTTGACGGAAACGTTCTGGAATCTCTCTTGAATCATCTCGCCGGCGCGCTTCAGAGCGACGTCACCGCCGTGGGTGCCGCTCCACAGAAGCCCGACCGTCTTGTTGTCCAGGCTGGCTGGCCTGGGCGTCGTAGTCATGGCGGTCAGCACGCCTCTCTGCGTGGCAACCGGATTCAGAACCTCTAACAAATGCATTTGGATGCCCTCCTTCGGGTCGTAATCAGATCGTCCCAATCCTACCTCAAGGGCAGTTGGAGTGCCATAGCCGTGTTCTTGGGCCGAGAATCTCTGCCTGTGACCGCCTTCTCAGCAAACTTCGAATCAATGTATTGCGAGATGTCGATGCCGCTCAAGTTAGGGGCCGTGCGGTGCGACGGAAAGAAATCTAGAGCAAGGTCTTATTTAGTCCGACTACTCCCTGGGAGGTGGCGCGTCCTCGTCGCCTTCCTGGTACACGTGGAGGCCTTCGGAGTCGGTGATGGCGAAGCGGAAGGAGTTTTCGTCGCCGTGGGTCAGGATGTAGTGCTTCAGGCCTCTGGGCACGAACATGATGTCGCCTTGCTTGACGTTATAGATGGGCCGTTTCTCGCCCAGGTCCCAAGTAAGCTCGCCCTGAAGGATCGTCCACCACTCGTCGAAATCTGGATGCCAGTGGGCGTTATGAGGCGTTCCCGGCGCGCTGTATATCAGGTTCGCGGTGTTCAGCGGGTTTTGTATGACGCTGGATACCCACTGTGGCTCCCCCATCTGCTCAATCAACCCGGGCAGAGTGTTATGCAGCATGTTGGGCGGCTCTGTCTGATCGGGGAATGGCTCGATGGTGGAGCTTCGGTCGTTCTTGTTGTCGTGATTGGAGCCGATTTTGCTGATATGCAGCCTCACCGATGATTCGTCGCCTACGGTCATCATCTGGTGACGCTTTCCGGCGGGAGCGATCACGATGTCGCTCTTGCTAGCATGGATGGTCGGGTAGTCTCCGATATCGAAATCGATGTTGCCTTTCATGACCACCCAGAACTCGTCAAAGTCCGGGTGCCAGTGATGGTCACTGGCCGTTCCGGGCAGATCGCATATTAGGCCTGTGTTGTTGCGACCGTCGGAGAATAGCGGCTCGTACCAGGGGCCTTCGCCCTTCTCGGCTATGATCTCGCTTGTCTTGATGTGCAGGGGTTCTGTGCTGACTTCAGCCATTATGTACCTCGCCTTTGTGAATTTTGATTTACAGATTTAAGGCTTACCAACCCAGCATTACAGACTCGCGTCGTGGGTCGGCGGCGCCATGATACACGCCTGATTCCATGTCCACGATGATCGGAACGAAACCGTTGATGATGCCCCACGGCCCGACCTCCTCAACGGCATGGCCCAGGTTGCGCAGGTCGTCGGCTATGCTGTGGCTGAACCGTCCCTCGACAGCCAGACGGTTGGGCGCGACACGATGAGGCCACGGCGACTGAGGGAAGCTGTACCCGCAGAACCGAGGTGCCGAAACAGCCTCCTGGACGTTCAACCCGAAGTCCACGATGTTGGTGAAAACCTGTAGACAGGCCTGGGTCTGGCTGTCGCCTCCCGGCGTCCCCAGCGTCATGAACGGACGGCCATCCTTTAGAACCAGGAAGGTGCAGGGTGTTGTTCGAGGTCGTTTTCGAGGAGCGAGGGCGTTGGGATTCTCCGAGTCTAGCCAGAAGTAGCACCCTCGGCAGTTGATGAGGATGCCTGTGTCTCCCAGAACCATTCCCTGTGCCAGCGCCGCGAAACTGCTGGGAGTCGCCGCGACCATGTTGCCCTGAGAGTCCACGGTCGCCAGATGGGTCGTGCCGTCGTTATCGGCAACAAACTCCTCGACACGCGATGGCTCAGAAGTGCGATAATCTGGATCCACAGCCCGCATGTTTCGAGGGTCGCCCGGCGGATACTCGGCCTGAGCCGATTCGGTGTCCAGAAGGCCTCGCCGCAGAGCTGCGTATTCGCTGGAGAGCAGTCCGTCGAAAGGTACGTCAACGTGGGCTGGGTCTCCGACGTATCGCTCTCTGTCGGCCATCGCTAGCTTCAAAGCTTCGACTTGCAGATGCACAGCCTTCACGCTGTTTTGCCCCATCGAACCCAGATCGTAACCTTCGATAATCTTCAGAGTTTGCAACAGTGTGATGCCCTGAGTCCAGGATTGGTTAGTGTATATTTCGTAGCCTCGGTACTTGACCGAAATTGGCTCCTCTAACGGGGACTCGTAATCTGCGAAGTCGTCCATGTCGTATAATCCGCCAATGTCCTTGAGAGCGCCAACCATCCGGTGGGCCACGTCGCCCTTGTAGAACACGTCCCGAGCGGCTTGGATTCCGACCTCGCGAGATTTGCCCTGGCCTAACGCTTGCGCCTCCGCCTGATTCATGAGGGATAGGGTGCGCCCCAGGTCTTGCTGTTGGAATATCGCACCAAGCTCAGGCGGCTTGCCGTTGGGCAGGAAGATTCGAGCGGAGTCAGGATATTTATTCAAGTTCGCCATGCGCTCTGGCGTGCCGATGGTCCGAGAGAATAGCTGGTAAGCGGGGAAGCCGTCAGACGCCAGAGACAACGCGCTCTCAACGACCTGCCCAAAGCTCATGGTCCCGTAGTTGGTCAGCATCGTGAGCAGAGCCGAAATCACGCCTGGCACAGTTGTGGATTGGACTCCCGACGGAATCTCGCCCCAGCGGTCCATGTACAGGTCGATGGTCGCGGCTTGAGGAGCCCAACCCTGCCCGACAACCGAGCGCACGGCCTTGTTATCCGCGTCGTAGAACAGCATCGCCACTTCGCCGCCCAGGGTGTAGTGAGCGCTGGGTTCCAGAACTCCGGCGGCCAGAGCGGAGGCCACGGCGGCGTCTACAGCGTTCCCGCCTTGCCACAGAACCCGCATCCCCGTTTGCGCCGTCAACTGGGTGCCAGCGCCGACCATCCCCTGTGTTCCCCATATGATCGGTCGGTGGGCGTATCGTCCATGACTGCCTTCGGGGACTCGCGATGTTTGATCGTTCATTGGGCCAACCTCCGTTGTTCGGTTATCCATAAATCAGACACCATTATTGTCGACATTGCGGTCAGAGTCCTGATTGTCTGCCAATTGTGGGATACCGTCAACAACCCAATTCCGACTTAAGCCACATGCTGATAACTTTGACCGAAGCTCGAAACTCAAGCTATCAGAAATCGCGAAAGTGAAACGATGGGGATATTCTCGCGTAGCAAGCAGCCTATGCATCTCGGCAAGTACCCTAAGGAGAAATTCAAGCGCGTCGATGAACCGACGACGAAAATCGCCAGCGACGTGCCCAGAGTCCCGCAGCAGGCCAACTTCTTCTTGCGCGCTAGATTCGGCAATCTTGGCCCCAAACCCAAGCAGGAATTCCCCGTTTCGTAGCCAAGTATCCGCTATCGAAGGCTCATGCGAAGGCCAAGGCGACTGAACTGCCGATTCATGACGAGGAAGTCGCCCCGGGCAAGGCGCCCATACCCGACAGCTTGCAGGAGCGAGCCAACCACATCAAAGCTTTAATTCAGTTCTTGGATGCCGATATGGTTGGCATCCGCGAAATCCCAGAATACGCCTGGCACTCCCACGATCTTGATGGCAACCCCACCGAGCCGCGACACAAGTACGCCATCGTGATGCTGATAGGCTAGGGTTATGAGATATCCCAGGCGTCAAGCGGCGGCGACTAGATTAGCGGGGCCCAGAGTTACAGGGCGTACCTCAAAGGCTCGACCATCGCTTGCGCCGTCGCTGGATACATCCGCGAATCGGGGCTACGAGGCCCGCGCGCGCTCCAATCCCGACAGTGAAGTGTTACACCTGCCCTGACTCTGCTGGCCGGTCTAGGAGAGTTGAGCCGCATTGGCGAGGTGGTGTTGAACCCGTACCTCGGCCCGCGTTTCAAGACCGCTGCGATAACCACCAGCCTGCCGATGGCTGTAGACAAATCCATCGACTTTGGCCTTCAGGACTTTTGCAACAAGTGCGCCCGGGAGTGCCCTCTCGGAGCAATATCCTTCGGCGACAAGGTGATGTCCAATGGCTACGAAATGTGGAAGCCCGACGTCGAATCATGCACTCGATATCGAGTCACCAACCCTGCTGTCTCCGGGTGTGGACGGTGCCTGAAAGTCTGCCCATTCAACAAACAAGGGTTGTTCGAGCATCGGATTCCGTTGTGGTTTGCCATCAACGCGCCACCCCTGAGGAAGGCGCTCATATGGCTGGACGACGCATTGGGATTCGGCAAGCGCGCGACGTCATGGAAGTGGTGGTGGGATCACGAAATCCGCGATGGCAAGGTGGTGACGCCGAAGAAGACCAACCAGCGAGACGTGAGGCGAAAACGCCCGCCGCCTCGCGATCGTCAGATGCCGTTGCACCTGGCGGAAAACAACCCGCCTCCTGCCTCAACAGAGGCCGTGCCCATCAACGAACGAGCGGCGAGGGCACGGGCATCTGAAGATTCACCGAAGGACGATTAACAGACTGTTAGTCTGCGGTGTTCGTCGTTGGAGCAGGACTCCTTCGCTGTCGGGGACGTCGCCGCCGAGGGCCGTTGGGACTGTTCCCGTTGTCCGGTCGTGGCTGAGCCGATTTCACGGCTGGCCGCGCGCCAGGTCTTGAACTGCGTGGCGATTCCGGCTCTTGCTGGGCGTGCCTGCCGTAGCGAGAGCGCGGCGCCGGAGTTTTGCGCGGTAGCTGGCGTTCTGGCTGTGGCTGAGCCGGTCGTCGAGACCTTGAACGACCGCTCGGAGCTTCGAGTTCTGGCGTAAAGTGGCCGTAGTCGAAATCCTCCATGCGTCGCCTTTCGATCCGACCGCCCAGGACGTCTTCGATCTTGCGGACCAACGCGGCGTCTTCATGCAGAGTGAGAGTCAGCGCTTCGCCAGTGTTTTCCGCCCGTCCGGTGCGCCCGATGCGGTGAATGTAGGCGTCAACCGTGTTGGGCATATCGAAGTTTATGACGTGGGAGACCGCGGTAACGTCGATGCCTCGCGAGGCCACATCGGTGGCGACCAGCACGTCGTACTTGCCCTCGCGGAATCCGTCGATGGACTGCTGGCGTTTGTTCTGGGCCATATTGCCCTGCAACATCGCCACGCGATACTTGTAATTCTCCAGGTCACCGGCCAGCCTGCGGGCGCGGTGCTTGGTGCGTGTGAAAACGATCACTCGTCCGGTCGCCACAGTGTCCAGGATTTTCACGAGCGCTTGTTTCTTCAGGCCTTCCGTCACCGGATAGAGGGCATGAGAGACGGTCTCGGCGGGCGCGATCATGCCTATCTGCACCGCGACCGGGTCATCCAGCATGTCCCGTGAGAGGTATCGAATGTCGTCGGACATTGTGGCCGCGAAGAACATCGTCTGTTTTCGGTTACGCACGTATGTCAGTATGCGGCGGATGTCGGGCAGGAACCCCATGTCGCACATGGTGTCGGCTTCGTCCAGCACCAGAACCTCGACCTTTGAGATGTCGATGGTGCCGTCTCTAACGTGGTCCAACAGGCGACCGGGGCAGGCGACGACGATCTCAGCGCCGTGATTCAGCTTCTTGACCTGCGGGTTCTTGTTCACGCCGCCATAAATGGCGACACTGCGGATCTTGGTGTACTTTCCAAACTCGACAGCAGTCTCGTAAATCTGCTGTGCAAGCTCGCGGGTCGGAGCGACGATGAGCGCGCGCACGGGACCCAGAGGGCCAGTGAGCAGTCGTTCGAGAATGGGGAGCATGAATGCGGCAGTCTTGCCGGTGCCGGTTTGAGCCAGGCCCATGAGGTCGCGCCCTTCGAGCGCTACAGGGATGGCCTGTTCTTGTATAGGGGTGGGGGTCGTGTAGCCTGTGTCCCTGACAGCATCCAGCACACGACGGTTGAG
>Ga0208113_1000069_pt1 | contig 47139 bp, 44 predicted proteins | sample Knorr_S7_td_NADW_FD_185598 | JGI IMG/M metagenome (GOLD analysis project Ga0208113, IMG submission 185598) | Marine microbial communities from Southern Atlantic Ocean transect - Knorr_S7_td_NADW_ad_2505m_LV_A (SPAdes) (version 2) | ecosystem: Environmental > Aquatic > Marine > Oceanic | place...
ACATTAAAATTGAAGTAATAAAAAAATATGCCATTATATTTTAATGAATCAAGCGGGCTGGGGCGCGTCAACGTTGACCCACTGTCTTGAAATTGGAATCGGAACCCGGCGCCGCAATGGGCCCCTCATTTTGGTTTGAACCGGGAAGAAGTCATGGCGTTGCGGATTTTTACCGGTAACAGGGTCGCCGACGGGATCGTGGTATACCTGGATGATGCCGGCGGCTGGACCGAGACCGTTTCTCAGAGCCGTTTGGTTGCCACCTCCGAGGACCAGGCAGCGGCCACCGAAATGGCGGACAAAGCGTCGGACGACGCCGTCGTCGCGGACCCCTATCTGATCGACGTCACCGAGGATGGGGGCGAGATCAGACCGGTGCGCTACCGCGAGCGCATCCGCGCCTACGGTCCGCCGGTGCATCCGGATTTCGTCAAAACGACGCCGTCGGACACGGACCATTTCACGCCGGGCGGCGGGGCATCGCGCCCGTCCGGCGACGGCGCCTGAGGGAGGATGGGAGACCATGTACCGCTATGATCCATTGGACCAACGGCTGGTCGACGAACGGGTCGAGCAGTTCCGCGACCAGGTCGCCCGGCGGATGGCCGGCGAGATCACCGAGGACGAGTTCAAGCCCTTGCGGCTGATGAACGGGCTTTACATCCAGCTCCATGCCTACATGCTTCGGATCGCCATTCCCTACGGCATGCTGTCGTCGACGCAGCTTCGTAAGCTCGCCCATATCGCGCGCACCTACGACCGCGGCTACGGCCACTTCACGACCCGCCAGTGCATCCAGTTCAACTGGCCGAAGCTGGAGGATACGCCGGAAATCCTGGCCGAGTTGGCCGAGGTCCAGATGCACGCCATCCAGACCAGCGGCAACTCGTTCCGCAACGTCACCGCCGACCAGTACGCCGGCGTCAGCGCCGACGAGATCGATGATTCGCGCCCCTACGCCGAGATCATCCGCCAGTGGGGGGCGCTGCATCCCGAGTTCTCGTACCTGCCGAGGAAATTCAAGATCGCCGTCACCGGCTCGCCCAATGACCGCACGGCGGCCAAGTTCCACGACATCGGCGTCATCCTGAAGAAGAACGATGCTGTCGAGACCGGTTTCGAGATTATCATCGGCGGCGGCCAGGGGCGGACGCCGATGATCGCCCAGACCGTCCGCGAGTTCCTGCCCCGGCACGATCTCTTGAGCTACCTGGAAGCGATCATGCGCATCTACAACCTGATGGGGCGGCGCGACAACATCTTCAAGGCCAAGCTCAAGATCCTGGTCTACAAGCTCGGCATCGACGAGATGCAGAAGCTGGTCGAGGAGGAGTGGAACCAGATCAAGGACGGGCCCCTGAAGCTGCCCCAGGCCGAGATCGACCGGGTCGCGGCCCACTTCGCGCCGCCGCCCTTTGAGACGGTGGAATCCGACCCCCGGGCGTTCGACATCCACAAGTTCGAGAGCCTGGCCTTCGCCCGCTGGGCCCGCACCAACGTCGCCGCCCACAAACAACCCGGATACGCCATCGTCAATCTAACCCTTAAACCCACCGGCGGTGTGCCGGGCGACGCGACGGCGGAGCAGATGGACGCTGTCGCCGACCTGGCCGACCGCTACAGCCTCGGCGAGATCCGCGTCACCCACGAACAGAACCTGGTATTCGCCCATGTCAAGGAGGCCGACCTCTACCGGCTTTGGCGGGCGCTCGACGAAATCGGTTTCGCGACCCCGAACCTGAGCCTCATCGGCGACATGATCTGCTGCCCGGGGCTCGATTACTGCGGCCTCGCCAACGCCCGCTCGATCCCGGTGGCGCAGCGTATCGGGAAGCGCTTCGCCGATCTCGACCGGCAACTGGACATCGGCGAGCTGAGGCTGAAGATTTCGGGCTGCATCAACGCCTGCGGCCACCACCACGTCGGGCACGTCGGCATCCTCGGCGTTGAACGCAAGGGCGAGGAGTACTACCAGATTACCCTCGGCGGCAACCCTGCCATGGACGCCACCATCGGCGACGTCGTCGGGCCGGCGTTCTCGTCCGACGACGTTGTCGACGCGGTGGAAACGGTTGTCACCACCTATGTGAAGCTACGCGCCGACGGCGAACGATTCCTCGACACCTACCGCCGGGTCGGCGCCGAACCGTTCAAGGAGCGGCTTTATCCGGAGAAGACCGATGCCGCTGCTTAAAAGCGGCAAGCTGGTCGACGACCCCTGGACTCACGTTGCCGACGAGGTGGCGATCCCGGCGTCGGGGCCGGTGATCGTCGGCCTCAAGCGCTGGCGCGAAGTACGGGCCGCGCTCATTAAGCGCAAAGACCCGGTCGGCGTGCGGCTGCAAAGCGACCATACGGCGGGCGACGTCGTCGACGATCTGGAGCATCTTGGCGTCGTCGCGTTGGCGTTCCCGGTGTTCAAGGACGGCCGCGCGTACACCAACGCCCGGCGGCTGAGGGAACGCCACGGTTACCGGGGCGAGGTCCGGGCCATCGGCAACGTGCTCCGCGACCAGTACCTGTTCATGCAGCGCTGCGGCTTCGATGCGCTTGAAGTCAAGGAAGGCGAGACGGAGCAGGACTGGCAGCGGGCCACCGGCGCCATCACCGTCTTCTATCAGCCGGCCGCCGACGGCCGGGAAACGGTGATCCGGAAAAGGCACTCCCAGACGTCCTAGGATTCAAAATAAACGAAGGAACACTCCCGTTCTTTGTCCTGGGTGGGGCGGGCTTGTATTGCCTGATGGCGGCGGCTTGAGTATTCTCCCTTGCAACAGACCTGGGAACAATCACCCAAACTTTAGGGAGAATCCGTTGGCCGGACCTCATTATATTGTCCATGACAAGACCGATTCCGTCGGCGTCGTCGTTGTCGAAGGGGTCAAGAAGGGCCAGATGCTGACCGGTTGGGTCATGCAGGGCAACAAGACCGTCAGGATGAAATGCCTGAACACCATTCCCATCGGCCACAAAATCGCCCTCGCGCCGATGAAGAAGGGCGACACCATCCTTAAGTACGGACACGACATCGGCAAGGCCGTCGCCGCCATCAAGAAGGGCGGTCACGTCCACGTCCAGAACCTGAAGACAAAAAGGTGGTAGCCATGGCCAGGAAAGCAAGAAAAACCACGACCAAAGGCAAAGCGGCGAAGCAAAACAAGCGCACCAAGGCGACTAGGCGGCTCAGCGCCAAATCCGACAGGCGGGCAAAGTCCAACCGCCGCACCGGTGCCAAGCCGGCCAAGCGCGCCGCCTCCAAAACCAACAGGCGGACCAAGGCCACCCGGCGCACCACAGCTAAGCCCACCCGGCGGGTCCGGCCCAGAAGGCGCGCCCAGGTGAAGCGCGCCCCGGTCAGGCGTTCAGGGACCAAGAAACCGACGTTCATGGGCTGGCGGCGCAAGAACGGCCGCGTCGGAATCCGCAACCATGTCATCATCCTGCCGTTGGACGACCTGTCCAATGCCGCCTCTGAATCGGTCGCCAACAACATCAAAGGCACCCTGGCGATCCCCCATTCCTACGGCCGGCTGCAATTCGGCGAGGACCTGGAGCTTCACTTCCGCACCCTTATCGGCACCGGTTCCAACCCCAATGTCGCCGCCGTTATCGTCATCGGCATCGAACCGGAATGGACCGGCCGCGTCGTCCGAGGCATCGCCAAGACAGGCAAGCCGGTCACCGGCTTCGCCATCGAGAAACACGGTGACATCAAGACCGTCGCCAACGCCAGCCGCAAGGCCAAGGAATATCTGCAATGGGCCTCCGAACTGGAGCGCCAGAAATGCCAGGTCAAGGACCTGTGGGTTTCGGTCAAATGCGGCGAGTCCGACACCACGTCCGGGCTGGCGTCGAACCCGACGGTCGGCAACTTCATCGACAAATTCGACGCCTGGGGTGCGACCACGTGTTTCGGCGAAACGTCGGAGATCACCGGCGCCGAGCTCAACTGCGCCGCGCGCGGCAAGACCAAGAAGATCGGCCAGAAGTTTCTCAACACTTGGCAGGCCTACATGGACGAGGTCATCGAGCCCCACAAGACCGACGACCTGTCCGATTCGCAGCCGACCAAGGGCAACATCGAAGGCGGGCTGACGACGATCGAGGAAAAGGCCTTCGGCAATCTTGAGAAGATCGGCAAGAAGACCCGCTACATCGACGTTCTCGGCCCCGCCGAGGCGCCGAAGAAGGGCCCGGGGCTCTATTTCATGGACAGCTCTTCGGCCGCCGCCGAATGCGTGACCCTTCAGGCTGCCGCCGGTTTCGTCGTCCACCTGTTCCCGACCGGCCAGGGCAACATCATCGGCAACCCCATCGAGCCGGTGATCAAGCTTTCCGCCAACCCGCGCACCGTGCGCACCATGGGCGAGCACGTTGACCTGGACGTTTCCGGCATCCTCAGGCGCGAGATGACCCTCAACAAGGCCGGCGAGGCGCTGATCGACATCACGATGCGCACCTGCAACGGCCGCCTGACGGCGGCGGAAACCCTCGGCCACCGGGAATTCGTGCTGACCAAGCTTTACCGCAGCGCCTGACCGGGCCTGGGACGCGCGAAAACCGGAGGGAGGGGCGATCCATGGCGGTACGCAGCCTCGGCGACCTGCATGACCTGGCCGTCGGGGTGTTGAAGGCGTCGAAAACTTCGCATGAGAACGCCGTCTCCGTTGCCAATGCCCTCGTCAAGGCCGATGCCGACGGATTGGCGTCCCACGGCGTTGCCCGGCTGCCGGCGTTCTCGGCCCAGGCCATCGCCGGCAAGATCGACGGCTTCGCCGAACCGTCGTTGACCGTCACCGGCGACGCGGTGCTTCGCGTCGATGCCCGTTCCGGCTTCGCCTTTCCCGCCATCGACATCGGCCTCGATAAGGCCCAGGAGATCGTCGGGCGCACCGGCGTCGTCGCCGTCGCCGTCGGCCATTCGCATAACGCCGGGGTCATGGGCCACCATACGGAGCGTATGGCGGACGTCGGCCTCGCCGCCATCGCCTTCACCAACTCTTTCGGGGCCATCGCGCCCTGGGGCGGCAGCCGGCCTCTTTACGGCACCAACCCGATCGCCTTTTCGTGCCCGCGCAAGGACGCCCCACCGCTGGTCGTCGATACCTCCCTCAGCAAGATCGCGCGCGGCAAGGTCAAGCTCGCCGCCGACCGGGGCGAAGCGATCCCGGAAGGCTGGTGCCTGGACACCGACGGCAATCCGACCACCGACGCCAAGGCCGGCTTCGAGGGCTCGTTCCTGCCCATGGGCGACGCCCGGGGCGCGGCGCTGGCGCTGATGGTGGAAATGCTGTGCTCAGCCATGACCGGGTCGAACTTCGCCTTCGAGGCGAGTTCGTTCTACGACGCCGAGGGATCGCCGCCCCACGTCGGCCATTTGTTCGTGGTGTTCAAGCCGGAAAGCCTCGGCGGCGACGGCTTCCTCGACCGCGCCGAGGAACTGATGGCGGCGATCCTCGAACAGCCGGGCACCCGGCTGCCGGGAAGCCGGCGGCTGGAAAACCGCGACAAGGCGCACGCCGAGGGCGTAGAGATTCCCGACACGCTGTTGGATGAACTCGATACTCTGTTGGCGGGTTAGCCCCGATCGGAAACCCCCATGGCACACGAGAACAAGGTTATGAAATCCATCAATTCCCCGAATGGGGGACGTTGCGTTGATATTTTCGTGCGTCCCGACGCCACCTTCGGCTTCGAAGAATTCCGTCGGGATTCAGAAGATGCAAGGGGCTGGTTCCCGATCGCCAACCATGGGGGCCGAATTTTCCCTACCGAAGAGGACGCCTTCAACGAAGCCCGCTCGAAAATCCCCTGGCTTGTGAATGCCGGGGGGAATGCCGGGCCGGGCGGTTAATCACTTCCCGTCACCACCTTGCCCGGGTTCATGATGCCCTTTGGGTCGAGCGTGCGTTTGATCAGCCGCATCAGGTCCAGCTCAACGCCGGACTTGTATTTTTCCAGCTCTTGTTTCTTCAGCACCCCGATGCCGTGTTCGGCGCTGAAGCTACCGCCCAGTCCGACGGCGATGTCGTGGATGGCCGGGCAGAGCTTTTCGGCATCGCCGGGGAAGGCCCGGGCGTCGCCGTCCGGGGCCGGGCTCAGGTTGTAGTGGATATTGCCGTCGCCGATGTGGCCGAAGGTCACCAGCCGCGAGCCGGGGATGATCTGCAGCGATTTTTCCTCGGCGGCCTCCAGGAATTCGGGGATTTTCGACACTGGGACGGAAACGTCGTGCTTGATGGAGCCTCCGGCGTGTTTCTGGGCCTCGGGGATGGTCTCGCGCAGGCGCCACAATTCGTCCGCCTGGCGGCCGCTTTCGGCGATCACCGCATCGAGCGCCTCGCCGGCCTCGATGGCGCCGGCCAGCGCCGCTTCGGCCGCTTCGCGGCCTGACGAAAGCTCGATCAGGGCATAATCGCCATGCCGGGCCTGGAACGGGTCGCGGGTGGCGTCGATGTGTTCCAGCACCAGGTCTAGGCAGGCCCGGTTCAGGTATTCAAATGTCGTCACCCCGTCGCCGGTGGCGCTACGCAGGCGCGACAACATCGCCGTTGCCCCCCGGGCCCCGGCGACGGCGCAGAACACGGTGGCGACATTGGCGGGTCGGGGATAGAGCTTCAACACTGCCGCGGTGATGATGCCCAGCGTTCCTTCGGCACCGAGGAAAAGCTGCTTCAGGTCGTAGCCGGTGTTGTCCTTCCTGAGACCGCGCAATCCTTCGAGAATCCTCCCGTCCGCCAGCACCACTTCCAGCCCCAGCACCAGGTCGCGGGCGTTGCCGTAGCGCAGCACCTGCACCCCGCCGGCGTTGGTCGACAAATTGCCGCCGATCTGGCAACTGCCTTCGGCGGCTAGGCTGAGCGGGAACAGCCGCCCGGCGTCCCCGGCGGCGGCCTGGATATCGGCGAGTACGCACCCGGCCTCGGCGATCAGGGTATTGTTGACCGCATCGACCTCGCGGATGGTGTTCATGCGCGACATCGACAACACGATCTCCAGGCCGCTTTGGTCCGGGACCGAGCCACCGCAATATCCCGTATTGCCGCCCTGGGGCACGATGCCGACGCCGTTTTCGGCGCAGATTTTGACGATTTCGGCAACCTGGGCCGCCGTTCGCGGCCTCAGCACCAAGGCCGCGTCGCCGTGGTAAAGGTCGCGTTCGTCGGTCAGGTACGGCGCCTTGGCGTCCGCGTCCTCTAACCAGCCGCCGTCGCCGGCGGCGGCCTTCAAGCCTTCCAGGACTTGCGGCGAAAGGGTGGGCATGGCGGTCCCGGGCCGGTTCCCGGCCTACCAGTAGCTGAGCGCGTCGCGGAACAGGCCCAGCAACTGATCCCGGTCCGGCGGCAGCGGCGAATTGTCCAACAGCCGTTTCTGTGGGAACGCCCGGTCGGTTAGCGCGTCGAGGTCGTCTTCCGAATAGCCGACGCCGCGAAGACCGTTGGGGATGCCAGTCTGGCGCATCATCTCGATGACCCGATCGGCGAGGATATTTCCGGCGTCCTCCAGTGCCGCCCCTTCGACGTCGGCGCCCATGCCCTCGGCCGCCTTCATATGACGCTCCGGGCAGGCCGGGCCGGTAAAGCGGAACACCGCCGGCGCGTTGACGATTACCGAAATCCCGTGCGGCACCATCGGCTGGTTGGACGGCCACCCCGGCGCCGTGTAATCGCGCACCAGCCCGGCGACGGCATAGGACATACCGTGGGGCAGGTGGCAGCCGGCGTTGCCGAAGCCGATGCCGGCCAGCATGCCGGCGAACATCAGCGGCTCATAGGTGGCGGAATTGTCGGCCTCGTTGACGGCGTCGATGATGTTGGCGCCGATCAGCCGGATCGCCTCTTGGCACGCCAGGTCCGAGTAGGGGTTGGCGCCCTGGCCCAGGGGACGTTTGTTTGAATCCTCCGGCGCCGGGCGGTGGCTGAACGGCCGCGCGGTCAGGCTTTCGACGGCGTGGCTGAAGACGTCGAAGCTATTGGCGGCGATGATCGCCCGGGGCAGGGTGGCGAGCGCCGTCGGGTCGAGGATCCCCAATTGGGGCCGCAGGCGGGCATGGGCGATGCCGGTCTTGGCCTCCATTTCCAGCAGGTCGAAGACGGCGATGCCGGTGCATTCCGACGCCGTGCCGAAGGTGGTCGGGCACGCGATATGGGGCTTCAACGGCCCCGGGACCGGCTTCGCCTCGCCGATCGGGGCATTGACGTAGGCCAGGAAGTCGTCCGGATAGGTCGAATACAGGTTCGACGCCTTGGCCGTGTCCATCACCGAGCCGCCACCGACGGAAACGAAGCCGTCGAAGCCGCCGTCGGTGGCGAAGGCTGTGCCGGCCTTGAACGAGCGGTCCGTCGGCTCGACCTCCGTCTCGTCGTAAATGGCAAAGTCTATGCCGGCGGCCTTCAGGGACTTAGTCGCGATGGCGACTGGCTCCAGCTTGGCCACCGTGGGATCGGTGTAAAAGGCGACCCGGGTTAGCCCTAAGGCCTTGGCGTCGTCGCCGATCTCGCGCAACGATCCGGGACCGAACTTGATCTTCGGCGCCTCGACGGTGAACGCGTTGTCGCCGCCGTCGCCGGGCTCGAAATAGGGGTCAAGGGACATGGGTGACCGTTATCCTCCGGTATGATCTTTCTGGTTGCCAATCATAACGGGCGCTAGGATGGTGCCGCCAGTATTTATCATTCCAGGCGAGCCAACGGATGAACCAAAATTCAGGGAACCACCGCCACGTCACCGTCATCGGCGCCGGAATCGTCGGCATGTCGTGCGCGTTGCATCTGTTGCGCGAAGGCCATCAGGTGCGGGTGATCGACCGCCTGCCGCCCGGCGAAGGATGTTCCTACGGCAACGCCGGGCTGTTCGCCGATTACTCCTTCGTACCGCTGTCCCTGCCGGGGGTGCTCGCCAACGTGCCGAAATGGCTTTTGGACCCCTTGGGGCCGCTGGCGATCCGCTGGCGGCATGCGCCGAAGATGCTTTCGTGGCTTCTTCGTTTCGTCCGCGCCGGGCGGCCGCAAAGGGTGGCCGAAATCTGCGACGCCCTTTCGCCGTTGTTGAGCTCGGCGCTGGAGGAGCACCTGACCCTGGCCAGGGGCACCGACGCCGAGGGGCTGATCCGCACCCAGGGCTACATGTACGTTTACGAGGACGCGGTTTCCGCGGCCAAGGAGGCGCTGAACTGGCGGCTCCGGATCGAGCGCGGCGCCGACGTCCGCGAGATCGGCGCCGACGAGATCCGCGAACGCGAACCGGCGCTGGCGCCGATCTACGAGAAAGGTTACTTCCTGCCGAACCTCGGCTTTACCGTCGATCCGCACGGCCTGGTCAAGGGGCTGGGCAAGCACTTTGCCCAATCGGGCGGGGTGGTGGTGTTGCGCGACGTCCTTGACGTCGACATCGGACCCGATGGCCCGAGAAGCCTTTTGACCGGTGAAGGACCGGTGGAAGTGGACCAAATCGTCATCGCCGCCGGCGCCTGGTCGGGAAGCCTGGCAGCGCGTTTGGGAAGTCCCTTGCCCTTGCAGGGGGAGCGCGGCTACCACGTCATCCTGCCCGACCCGGGGATCGAACTGAATTCCGCCGTCTTCGCCGGCGGGCGGAAGTTCGTCGCCACCCCGGTCGAGCCCGGGATCAAGTTCGCCGGAACATCGGAATTTGGGGGCCTGGAGGCGCCGCCCAACATGGCCCGGGCCCGGGTCCTGCTGCGCCACGCGAAAAGGATGTTCCCCGGCATCAACACCGAAAACGCCTGCGAATGGTCGGGGTTCCGCCCGACGCTGCCCGACAGCCTGCCGGTGATCGGCCGCTCGCCGGTTTTTGAAAACGTCTTCTTCGCCTTCGGCCATCAGCATGTCGGGTTGACCGGCGGCCCCCGGACGGGCCGTATCATCGCCGACCTGGTGGCCGGCCGGACGCCTAACATCGACATCCGGCCGTTCCAGGCCGACCGGTTTTAGGCGAAGGCATGCCCGGGAACATTAAAGACACAAGGTTTTTGGGCCGGAACAGGGAATCCAGGCCGACAGGGTTTGCCAAACCTGATAACATGCAAGCCAAGGCTTTCGGAGGATGACATGATGGTGCGCCGCTGTGACTTTCTCGGCCCTTGGCTGGCGGCCCTTTTTATCGCCGCCCTTGTGGCCGCTGGCTTGCCGCCGGGGCTGGCCCGGGCGGATGAATTCGGCGCCGGGGCCAAGAAATTCATCGAGATTTTGACCTCTGACGCGATTTCCATGCTGACGGTCGAGGATATCTCTAAGACCGAACGGGCCGACCGGTTCCGCCGGTTGATGAACGAGAACTTCGCCATCAAGGGAATCGCCAAATTCGTCATCGGCCGCCATTGGCGGAAAGCCACCGAATCCGAGAAAAAGGAATACCTGCAACTTTTCGAGGATTTGCTGGTCGACACCTATGCCGACCGTTTCGCCAAGTATTCGGGCGAAAAACTAGTGGTCAACAAATCGGAAGTGAGAGGCAAGGGCGATGCCCTCGTCCATACGATCATGATCCGCGTCGATGGGGCGAAGCCGTTGAAGGTCACCTGGCGGGTCCGGGGCAAGAACGGGATCTACAAGATCGTCGATATCATGGTCGAAGGCATCAGCATGGTGGTCACCCAGAAATCGGAATTCGCGTCGTTTATCCAGAAAAACGGCGGTTCCTTGGGGCCGTTGCTGATTGAGCTCAGGAAACGCATACAAGACGATATTTGATGGCGCGTGCCCGTTTTCATCCTATGGCACCGACAATGACCCAAGACCCTGAGGGCGGCGTCGAAACCCCGTCGGGAAAAGACTCGGCCTACGAAAACTTTCCCGTCGGATCCTGGCTATTGCCGGCGCGGCTGCGGCCGCATATCGCAAAATTCTACGCCTTTGCCCGCGCCATCGACGACATCGCCGATAACCCGGACCTGGCCGCCGAGGATAAGGTGCGAAGGCTGGACGATTTCGAGAGGGCCTTGCTGGGCGCCCATTCCGACGGCCCCCCCTTGCGAACCGCCCACACCATGCGCGACAGCCTGGCCGAAACGGGGGTCACGGCCGATCATTGCGTCGACCTGATCGCCGCCTTCAAGCAGGACGCGACGAAGCTCAGATACGATGATTGGGACGACCTGATGGGCTATTGCTTGTTGTCCGCCGCCCCGGTCGGCCGTTATCTGTTGGATTTGCACGGCGGTTCGGCCGACGGTTACGGCCCTTCGGACGCCCTGTGCAACGCGCTTCAGGTGATCAACCACCTGCAGGATTGCAAGGACGACTACCTCGGCCTGGACCGGGTGTATCTGCCCCAGGACTGGATGAAGGACGAAGGCGTCGAAGTGACAGACCTGGCGGCCGGTCAATCGACTCCGGGGCTGCGCCGGGTTCTGGACCGGACCCTTGACGCCACCGCAACATTGATGACCGAGGCCCGGGCCCTTCCCGGCGGGTTGAAAAGCCGCCGCCTGGCCATCGAATCGGCGGCGATCCTGGAAATCGCCGACCGGCTGAGTGGCTTGCTCCGCCACCGCGACCCCTTGGGCCCAAGGCGCGTTCAATTGACCAAGCCGGGGTATGTCTGGTGTTGCGTCAAGGGGGCGGCCCGGACTTGGGTTTGACGGTACATGGGTGAACTGGCCGCTGTTGTTCTGACGGGTCTGTCCCTGGCCTTCTGGGCCGGTCTTATAGGGTTCAGGGGGAGGTTCTGGCGGGCCGACCAGCGGCTTCCGGACACACCCCCGGACGTGGAAGACTGGCCCGGCGTCGTTTGCGTGATCCCGGCCCGCAACGAGGCCCAAACCATCGCCGGCACCGTCGGCTCCCTCATCGACCAGGATTATCCCGGGCCGGTTTCGGTGATCGTCGTCGACGACAACTCGGACGACGGCACCGCCGCGGCGGCGGCCTCGGGCGCGGCGGGGGCGGAGGACAGGCTGACGGTGGTGACGGGCAGGGCGTTGCCGCCAGGCTGGTCAGGCAAGCTCTGGGCCGTAAGTCAAGGACTCCTAACCGCCGATGAAAGGTACCCCGAAGCCCCTTATGTGCTGTTGACCGACGCCGACATCATGCACGACCGGGAAAGCCTGCGCCGGCTGGCGGCCAAGGCCGAAAGTGACGGCCTCGACCTGGTGTCGTTGATGGTGCTGCTCCGGTGCGAGAGCTTCTGGGAGCGTTTCCTGATCCCGGCCTTCGTTTTTTTCTTTCAAAAGCTTTTTCCCTTGCCGTGGGTCAACGACCCGTCCCGGTCCACCGCCGCCGCCGCGGGAGGATGCATGCTTGTCCGCCGCTCGGCGCTGACCAAGGCCGGCGGCGTCGCCGCTATCCGGGACCGCCTGATCGACGATTGCGCCCTGGCCGCCGAAATCAAGCAACGGGGCGCCATCTGGCTCGGCCTGACCACCAGGGTCCGGAGCGAGCGGCGATACAACAGCCTTTCGGAGATTTGGCACATGGTGTCCCGCACCGCCTTCGAGCAACTGGGAAACTCCCCGTTTCTTTTGGTCGGCACCGTTGCCGGCATGGGACTGGCATATCTGGTGCCGCCACTGGCCGGGCTCGGTCTCTTGGGCGGCGGATGGGTTGTGGCTGCCGCCGGCCTGATCGCCTGGTGGGGGCTGATGGGGTTCTCCTATTCCCCGACATTGAAGCTCTACGGACTGTCGATGGGCTGGGGTTTGATGCTTCCCCTGGCGGCGGCTTTGTTCACCTTGATGACCGTTTCATCCGCCCTTTGTTACTGGCTGGGGCGCGGCAGCGCTTGGAAGGGACGCCATTACGGGGCAGGGACCGCGCCCCATGGGTGACGCCCGGGCATTTGTTGTGTATCCATAGCCCCATGAGTGCCCCTGAAACATCCTCCGCGGCGGAAACCTGGGCCCTCGTGGAATCCATCGTCCGGCGCTCCGGCACGTCTTTTTACTGGGCCATGCGCTGGATGCCGGAAAACAAGCGCCAGGCGATGTACGGCATCTATGCCTTTTGCCGCGAGGTCGACGATATCGCCGACGGACCCGGCGCGCCTGACGAAAAACTGTCCCGGCTGGAGCAGTGGCGGGTCGAGATCGACCATCTTTACGGTGACCAGCCGCGCTATCCGGTGACCCAAGCCTTGCAAGGCCCGGTGGAGGATTTCGGGCTTAAAAAAAAGGACTTCCGGGCCGTCATCGACGGCATGGAAATGGACGCCGACGAACCGCTGCGCATCGCCGATATGGATGAACTGAACCTTTATTGCGACCGCGTCGCCTGCGCCGTCGGAAGGCTTTGCGTTTGCGTCTTCGGGATCGACGCCGCCAAGGGGCAGGAACTGGCGTTTGCCTTGGGCCAGGCGTTGCAATTGACGAACATCCTCAGGGACATTCCCGAAGACGCCGAAAGGGACAGACTCTATATTCCCGAAGACCTTTTGCAGGACCACGACGTGACCGATCCGGACCTGTCCTCTAAATTGAAAAGTCATGGTTTTTCAAAGGCTTGTTATGTCCTGGCCGAGATGGGGGCGCGCCGGTTCGAACAAGCCGCGGAGGTGATTTCCCGCTGCGAGCGGGCACAGGTCCGCCCGGCCATCATGATGATGGAAATTTACCGGCGAATCCTCGCCCGGCTGATGCGCCGGGGGTGGAAGAACCTTTCCCTGCCGGTGGGCGTTTCCAAGGCCGGCAAGCTCTGGATTGCCCTTCGTTACGGATATTTATAGTGACCGGTCCCATAACCCACATCATCGGCGCCGGCATGTCCGGTCTTTCGGCGGCGGTCAGCCTGATCAAAACCGGGCACTGGGTCGTCGTGCACGAATCCGCCGGATATGCCGGTGGCCGCTGCCGGTCTTTCCAGGACGATGCCATGGGGTGTCGCATCGACAACGGCAACCACCTGCTGCTCGGCGGCAATCGGGCGGTTTTAGCCTACCTGAATGACATCGGCGCGGACAACAGCCTCACCGGACCCGAAAGGGCGGAATTTCCTTTCCTCGACCTGGAAACAGCCGAACGTTGGACCGTCACCCTGGATGCCGGGTTCTTGCCCAAGGCCGTCTTTTCCAAGGCCGGCCGGGTTCCGGGCAGCCGCCCTCTCGATTACCTGAAGGCGTTCCGGCTCACCTGGGCCGGCGGCGAAACCACGGTGGCCCAGTGCCTGGGCCCCGACAGCGCCCTCTTTCGGCGGTTCTGGGAACCCATGGCCGTCGCCATCCTTAACACCGCTGCCGAGGAAGGGGCGGCGTCCCTGTTGTCGACGGTGATACGCGAAACCCTTTTTCGCGGCCAAGCCGCTTGCCGTCCCCTGATCACCAAACGGGGCTTGAGCGATAGCTTCGTCGATCCGGCGCTGCGGTTTCTCGAAGGCCGGGGTGCCGATTTTCGCCTCAACAACCGGCTCAGGGGCCTGAATATCGAGGACGGTCGGGTAGCGGGGCTGGATTTTGGAGACCGGCCCGCGGCCTTGGACGACGGCGACACCGTGGTGTTGGCAGTGCCGCCGCTGGCCGCCGCCGGGCTGGTGCCCGGCCTCGAGGTTCCCGGCGAATTCCGCGCCATCGTCAACGGCCATTTCCGCCTCGAGAGTAAAATCGAAGGCTTTTCGTTTCTAGGGCTTTCTGGCGGCCTCGGCCAATGGCTGTTCGTGCGCGGCGGCGTCGCCTCGGTGACGGTCAGTGCCGCGGATGATTTGGCCGAAGAGGACAATGCCTCGATCGCTGGACGGCTGTGGGCCGATGTCGCCCTCGCCCTCGGTCTCGGGGACGTTCCGTTGCCGCCTCACAGGATTGTGAAGGAAAAACGCGCCACCTTCGCCCAGACTCCGGAACAGGAAAAACGCCGCCCCGGCGCCCGGACCGGCTTGAAAAACCTATTCCTGGCCGGGGATTGGACCGCGACGGGGCTGCCGGCGACCATCGAAGGAAGTATCCGCTCGGGTCGGACGGCCGCGGATATGGTCCTGTCATTGAGTTCTAAAGACTTGAAAAAGTAGCGGTTTTTTGAGAAAAATACAGCATGGAACAATGGGGGAAAACTCCTTGGTCTTTCCGCTTGCAATCGTGATGGGTTATTTCTTATAAGGCGGCCTAAGGAATTATGCTGGAATTAGTTAAATCGCAACAAGCCGAATCGGCCCCGTCAAACGTTTACGATTTTGAAGGCATCGATGGGGTCATCGATGAAGCGCGGGATTGGCTTGCCGAACGCCAAGCCAAGGACGGCCATTGGGCGTTCGAGCTGGAAGCCGATGCCACCATCCCGGCCGAGTACATAATGCTCAACCATTACCTCGACGAGATCGACGATGCCGTCGAGGCCAAACTGGTCGCCTACATCAAGAACACCCAAGGCAAGCACGGCGGCTGGCCGCTTTACTACGACGGCGACTTTAACCTCAGCGCCTCGGTGAAGGCCTATTTAGCCCTCAAGCTGGCTGGCGAAGACGTCGACGCGCCTTATATGCGGTGGGCCAGGAAGGCGATCCTGGAACACGGCGGCGCCGCCCGGTCAAACGTCTTCACCCGTTTTGCCTTGGCCCTGTTCGGCCAGGTGCCGTGGCGCGCCGTCCCGGTGATCCGGGTTGAAGCCATGTTGTTGCCCAAATGGGCGCCTTTCCACATCAACAGGGTTTCCTATTGGTCGCGAACGGTAATGGTGCCGCTGAAGGTGCTGGCGGCGTTGAAACCCCGGGCCCGCAACCCACGCGGCGTCGATATTTCCGAACTGTTCGTCAAACCGGCGAACGAACAGATGTTTTATCAGACAAACCCGACCGGCAATTTCTTTGGCATGTTGATGCTGGTTGTCGACTTTATGGCACGATTCGTTATCCCGCTGATTCCTAAGCGTTTGGAAAAGATGGCCATCGAAAGGGCGATGAAATTCGTCACCGAGCGCCTCAACGGCGAGGATGGCCTGGGCGGAATTTTCCCGGCCATGGCCAACGCGTTGATGGCCTTCGATGCGATGGAAGTTCCCAAGGATCATCCTGATTACATCATTTGCCGCAAGGCCATCGACAGGCTTCTGGTGCTCCACGACGACTGGGGCTATTGCCAACCTTGTCTGTCGCCCGTATGGGACACCAGCCTGGCCGCCCATGCGATGATGGAATCGGGCCTTTCCGCCAACGATCCGATCATGGTGCGAGCCAATGAATGGTTGCTGGGCCGGCAAATCCTCGACGTCAAGGGCGACTGGGAGGCCAACCGCGGCCATCTTCGCCCCGGGGGATGGGCGTTCCAGTACTGGAACGACTATTACCCCGACGTCGATGACACAGCCGTCGTCGTCATGGCGCTCCATCGCGCCGACCCTGAAAAATACCGTGAAGCCATCGAACGCGGCACCGAATGGATCATCGGCATGCAAAGCAAAAACGGCGGCTGGGGCGCTTTCGACGCCGACAACGATCATATGTTCCTGCAAAACATTCCCTTTGCCGATCACGGCGCGCTTCTGGACCCGCCGACTGTCGATGTCAGCGCCCGTTGCCTGGGCATGCTGGCCCAATTGGGCTACGACAAGGCCCACCCGGTGATGGCCAAGGGGTTGGCCTATCTACGCAGCGAACAGGAAGAGGATGGGTCCTGGTTCGGCCGATGGGGCAACAATTACGTCTATGGGACGTGGTCGGTCCTGTGCGCGTTTAACGCCGCCGGCATGGACATGCAGGCCCGCTATATCCGCAAGGCCGTGGATTGGCTGAAATTCGTCCAGCGCCCCGACGGGGGTTGGGGAGAGGACTGTTCCACCTACTGGCAGCACCGGACCTGGTACGTATCGGATGCGACCCTGCGTCGCCGCCGCGACGAGGTCAAAACCAGCACCCCGTCGCAAACGTCTTGGGCGTTGTTGGGTTTGATGGCGGCCGGTGAGGTCAATAGCGAGAGCGTCGATACGGGGATAGAATACCTAATGAACGCCGAACGCGACGCCGGAAATTGGCATGAGGAATATTTCAATGCCGTCGGCTTTCCCCGGGTCTTTTACCTTCGCTATCACGGATACAGCGCCTATTTCCCGTTATGGACGTTGTCGCGTTACCGCGACCTCAAGAACAGCGGTGGCAAGCATTCCAAGTTCGGTATTTGAACGACCTCGGCGTCATTTGCGGGCTTACCCAAGAGGCCGATTGCCTAGGCGTTTTCCCGGCTGACCAGCGGCCTTCCGTAAGATGCAGCGGCGCCCGCACCCAGCGGGCTTTTGACCTGGCCCGGCAATTGACCGCCGAAGGATGCCGGGGGCTGCTCAGTTTCGGCACCGCCGGGGGTCTGACCGCGGACCTGAAACCCGGCGCCGTGGTCATTCCCCAATCCGTCGCCGTTGATGACGGCCGGGTTTACGAAACGTCAGAACCGTGGCGCGACAGCGTGCTTCGGGGTTTGGCCGACGCCGAGGCCATCGACACCCGGACCATGGCCGGCACCGACGCGGTGGTTACGACCGTCGCCGCCAAACGCGCCCTGGCGGCGCAGACAGACGCCGTCGCCGTCGATATGGAAAGCCACGCCGTCGCCGCGGCGGCCGAGGAAGCCGGGGTGCCGTTCCTGGTCATCCGGGCCGTCGCTGATCCCGTCGGGCAGGCGATTCCGGATTGGGTTTTGAGAAACATTACCGAGGCCGGTGATCCCCGCTACGGAGCCATCCTTGCCGGCTTGCTCAAAAATCCCTGGGATTTGCCGACCCTGATCGGCTTGGCCGGAGACAACGGAAAAGCCATTACCGCCTTACGCCGCGTTGCTGGCCATCTCGGCCCGTCGTTCGGCCTTGAGTGACTCTTCCTCTGCCTTTTTCTGGCTCAGGGTTTTAATCAGGTCTTCGAAGACGAATTCGGCCGGACGCTGATTGTCGAGGGGGATTTCCGGGGCCATCGGCTTATCCGTGTCGATGCCCTTCAAATAGACCCCCAGCGCCTTCAGGGGATGGGCGACGACGTCAGTGACGGCGGTCGCCTCGTAGCCGCAATGGACCATGCAGTCGGCGCATTTTTCGTAATTGCCGGTGCCGTAATCCTCCCACCGTGTTTCGGCCATCAACAGATCGAAACTTTCGGCGTATCCCTCGCCCAGCAAATAACACGGGCGCTGCCAGCCGAAGATATTGCGCGTCGGATTGCCCCAGGGCATGCACTGGTATTGCTGGTTTCCGGCCAGGAAGTCCATGAACAGGACCGATTGCGAAAACCGCCATTTGGTCTTTCCCTGAAGCTTGAAGATGTCGCGGAACAACTGCTTGGTCTTGGTCCGGTTGAGGAAATGTTCCTGGTCCGGCGCGCGCTCATAGGCATAGCCCGGCGATACGGTAATCCCCTCGACGCCCAGGTCGTCGGTGACGAAATCGAAAAACTCCGCCGCTTCGCGGGCGTTCATCTGATCGAACAGCGTGCAGTTGACGTTGACCCTGAAATCCTTGGCCTTGGCGGCGCGGATGGCCGAAATGGCGTGTTTGAAAACGCCCTTTTGCGACACTGCGTGATCGTGGTGTTCCTCCAGGCCGTCGAGATGGACCGAAAAGGTCAGGTACGGCGACGGCGTGAAGCGTCCGAGGTTCTTTTCCAGCAGCAAGGCGTTGGTGCACAGATAAACGAATTTCTTGCGGGCGACGATGCCCTCGACGATTTCGACGATATCCTTGTGAATCAAAGGCTCGCCGCCGGGGATGGAGACCACCGGGGCGCCGCATTCATCGACCGCGTCCAGGCATTCGCGGAGGCTGAGCCGTTTGTTGAGGATCTCGTCCTCGTAGTCGATCTTGCCGCAGCCGGCGCAGGCCAGATTGCAGCGGAACAGCGGCTCCAGCATCAGGACCAGGGGGTATTTGTCGACGCCCTTCAGCCGTTGGCGAAGGATATAGGCGCCAACACGGATTTTCTGGATCAAGGGGATGGACATCGAAGCAGCTACCCTAGGCGCGCTGTCTGTTTTGGCGAACGGCTTCCTCGAGCTCGCGGGGAAGCTTGAAGGTAATGTTTTCCTCCACCCCGTGGACCTTCGTCAATTTGACCTCGGCGAAATCACCAAGACGGGCGATCACTTCCTGGACCAGTTCCTCGGGCGCCGAGGCGCCGGCGGTGACGCCGACGATATTGACATCCTTGAGCCACGCCGGGTCCAGGTTGTCGGCATCGTCGATCAGGTAACTGGGAACGCCGATCTCGGTGCCGATCTCGCGCAGGCGGTTGGAATTGGAGCTGTTGGTGGCGCCGACCACGAACAGTAAATCCACGTGTTCGGCCAGGTTCCGGACGGCCTGTTGGCGGTTCTGGGTGGCGTAACAGATGTCCTTGACGTCGGGGCCGATAATGTTCGGGAAACGCTTCTTCAGGGCCTCGATCACGTCGCGGGTCTCATTGACGCTGAGCGTCGTTTGGGTGACGTAGGCGAGCTTGTCCGGATCCCGGACCTCAAGCATCGCCACGTCTTCGGGCTTGATCACTAGCAACACGCCACCGAGAATGCGGCCCTGGGTGCCTTCGACTTCCGGGTGACCCTCGTGGCCGATCAGAATGACCTGGCGGTCCATCTTGGCGTGGTTCTGCCCTTCCTTGTGGACCTTGGACACCAACGGGCAGGTGGCGTCGATGACCGGCAGGTCGCGCTCCTTGGCTTGGTTCTCGACGGCTTCGGAAACGCCGTGGGCGCTGAAAATCGTTACCGCGCCGTCCGGCACGTCGTCCACCTCTTCGACGAAAACAGCCCCCTTGGCCCTGAGAGTCTCGACCACGCGCTTGTTGTGGACGATTTCATGGCGCACGTAAACCGGCGGACCATAGAGGTCGATGGCCCGTTCGACGATTTCGATGGCGCGCTCCACGCCGGCGCAAAACCCGCGCGGGGAGGCCAGCCATACGTCGATTTTCTGGTGCTCTTTCGTTGCCATGATCGATACCCAATAACCTTGCCGATTGCCAAGCTCGCCAAAGGGCGGCAAGGATCATTGTTGAAAATAAAGACTATCCGGCCAAAGGTGAAGGGGTGTTTACCCTTTTCGGCGGGTTTTTTAAATGCAAAACCTGTATTTGAGTGCTTTTTTTTGGCTGGAAGACCGGTAATGACAGCGAACAAAAGAAACGGTCGATGATTTTTATCACCGGCGCCACCGGATTCGTCGGCTCGGCGGTCCTCAGAAAGCTGATCGAACGCGGCCATGAGGTGCGCGCCATGGTCCGGCCGGCCAGCGACCGCCGCAACCTCGACGGCCTGTCCGTCGAGGTGGTCGAAAGCGACCTGACCGAGCCCGCCACCCTCGGCAAAGCCCTCAAGGGGTGCCGGGGCCTTTTCCACGTCGCCGCCGATTACCGGTTGTGGGCGCCCGACCCGGCGCCGATGTTCAAGGCCAATGTGGAAGGAACCCGGGCGATCATGCTGGCGGCGGGCGACGCCGGCGTCGAGCGCATCGTCTATACGTCTTCCGTCGCCACCTTGGGTTTGTTGCCGGGTGACCAGGCGTCGGACGAAGAAACGCCGGTCGGGTTCGAGGATATGATCGGGCCTTACAAGCAATCCAAGTTCCTGGCCGAAGCCGAGGTCCGGGCGTTGGCGGATTCCGAGGGCCTGGCGGTGGTCATCGTCAACCCGTCGATGCCCCTCGGCCCCCGCGACATCAAGCCGACCCCCACCGGGCGCATGATCGTCGGGGCGGCGTCGGGGAAAATGCCGGCCTACGTGGATACCGGGCTCAACGTCGTCCACGTGGACGACGTCGCCGAAGGCCACCTGCTGGCCTTCGATAAAGGACAGGCGGGGGAGCGCTATATCCTCGGCGGCGAAAACCTGAGCCTCAAGCAAATCCTCTCCACCATCGCCGACATCACCGGCGGCAAGGCGCCGAGGCTCAGAATTCCCCACAACCTGATCATGCCCGTCGCGGTGGTCGCCGAAGCCTGGACGCGCCTGACCGGCGGCAGCGAACCCTTCGTCACCGTCGACGGCCTCAGGATGGCGAAAAAGAAGATGTATTATTCCCACCAAAAGGCGGCGCGGGCCTTGGGATATGCGCCCCGTCCGGCGGCAAAGGCGCTGCGGGACGCCGTCCGGTGGTTCCGCGAAAACGGCTATCTTGGGAAAACCGCATGATCCTTCGAACGGAACCTTGCCCTAGGGGCGGCGGCGTTTTATGACTCCGTCCACCTGGTTTCAATAGGGAATGGCGAAAGTCTGATGAAAGCGGTCATGCTAGCCGCCGGCGTTGGAAGACGCCTTTATGGCGATCAAAACGACGGCTTGCCCAAGGCCTTGCTGCGTTTCGAGGGCAAGACCCTTCTCGAGCGCCATGTCGGGATTCTGAAAGCGCTCGGCGTCGACGAGCTTGTCCTGATCGTCGGTCACCGCAAGGAAGACCTTTTGGCCGAGGCCGAAAAAGTTGCGCCCGGGGGTTCCGGGGGGTTTATCCGCTCCGTTTTCAATCCCCGTTTCAAGGAAGGCCCGATCGTGTCGCTGTGGACCGCGGGCGAGGAATTGCGCAGCGGCGACGACGTCCTGTTCATGGATTCGGACGTTCTCTATCCCCCGGAAATGATGAGCCGGCTCATTCGTTCCGTGCACGACAATTGCTTTATCATCGACCGTGATTTCGAACCCGGCGAAGAGCCGGTGAAACTTTGCATCCGCGACGGCGAGCCGGTCGATTTCGGGAAAAAAGTCACCGACGACTATGACGACATCGGCGAGTGGCCGGGTTTTTTGAAAATGTCCGGCGATGTGGCGGCCAAAATCGCCGATGCCGCCGGCGTCTATATCGAGCGGGGCGAATGTGACGTCACCTACGAAGAAGCCATGCGCGACGTGCTGGCGGCCGAACCCGAGGGCACCTTCGGTTACGAGGACATCACCGGCATCCCCTGGATCGAGATCGATTTCCCTTCCGACCTGCTGTGTGCGGAAAAGATCATCATGCCGCTGGTAAGCGATTTCTTCGCCGAGGAAACGCTGGCAGCCGAACGGCCCCGGATCGACCAGGCCTCCGGCGAATAACGCTCACTCGGACCGCCGTTTCACGCTCCCCAGTACTCACTTTCATAATTCCGTGATCCGTAGGATCGCCTCTCCCGTTTCCTCGGCAGAAGGGGACGCGCAGGCGATGCGGGGCCATCGGCAAGCGGTCCCGACGCACAGAGGGGGCGGGAGAGGCGATCCCGCGGGCGGCTTCCCGAGACCCCCGGCCGCGTTGCCGCCCTCTTGTGATGTCCAGCATCACGGCGGGGCCGGCGCCTAACGGGATGACTTCGGGAAGCCGTCCTAAGCGTCATGGAATTATGAAAATGAGTACTTGCTGAATTGCAACAGCACGACGCCGAAGGCGACGCAGGCGGCGGCGATGACGCGCCGCCGGCTAAAGGGTTCGCCGAGCATGATGGCGCCGATCAGCGCCGCCAGGATGACGCTGGTCTCGCGCAGCGCCGAGACATAGGTCATCGGCGTCAGGGTCATCGCCCAGATCACCAGTCCATAAGCCAGAAAGGCCAGAACCCCGCCGAAGAAGCCGGTCTTCCAGTGCCCCTTCAGGGTCGCCCCTAGAACGCGCCGGCGCATGAAGATCACCAGCAGCCCGAAGGGAATCCCGTTAATCAGGAAATGGTAGACGATATAGGCGAACACATCGTCCGCCGTGCGCCCGCCGAGGCCGTCGATCACCGTGTAAACGGCGATGGTGACGCTTGTGCAAAGCGCGAAGAAGACGCCCTTGCCTTCTCCCGTCGGCCAACGGCTGTCGAACGTCAAGCTGATGATGGCGGCGGAAATGACGATCACCGCGACGGCGCCGGCCGGGCTCAGGGTTTCGCCGGCGAAAATAAACGCCGCGGCGGCGACCAGGATCGGGGCGGTGCCGCGTGAGATCGAATAGACGTGGGACAGGTCCCCAAAACGGTACTGCAGGGCGACGCAGACGAAATAGACCTGATGAATGGCGACCGACCCCAGAATGAACGGCCATGCCTCGGCATTCGGCGCCTCGACGAAGGGCAGCCACGCGGCCGCGCAAACGATGCCGACGCCATTGACCACGGCGAGGCGCACCCACGGGTCGCCGCCGCTTTTGATCAGCGCGTTCCAGGTCGCGTGAAGGACCGCCGCCGTCAGGACCAGGGTAAGGACGAGTGGATCCATGGGCGGGGGTTTGGGGATGGCCTTTAGGGCGTCTATAAGCGGCTAGACCCTGAAGACGTATTCTTTTGCCGGATCGCGGTCGATGTCGGGCGGGTAATTCTTGTGCTTGTCGGCGTAGTATTGCGTCCTGTGGTCGCCGGCCGACAGCCGGTTATAGGTGGCGTAATAGAGGCGCCTCGTCTTGTCGGTCAGGTTGGGTTCCGAGCTGTGCGGCGCGAAACAGTCGAACAACACCACGTCGCCGGGCTGGGTCGGGCAGGGCACGAATTCCATCCCCTTCATGTCTTCCTCGGTCAGCGGTTCCCACGACGTGAACAGGCCGCGTTCATGGTGGCCGGCGCACAGTTGCAGGCAGCCGTTTTCGACCGTCGCCTCGTCGATGCTGACCAGGGCGCTGACATAGAAATCGGCATACTTGTCCCAGCCGGCCTGTGAATCCTGATGCGGCTTGAAGCCGCCGCCGCCGGGCATCTTGAAGTTGACCTTTTCCTTTAACAACACCGCTTGTTCTCCCAGGAGTTGCCCCGCCGGCGCCTTGAGGACCGTGCTCAGTTCGGCGAAGCCGTGATGAAACGGCGCCGTGTTCTCGATGCGGTTGACCAGGTCCTTGCCGTTGCCCTTCAGACTTTCCTCGTGGAAGACCCAGTGCTTGCCGGATTCCTCGGGCAGCGCCAGCAATTCCCTGGTCCAGGTGTCGATAAGGGCCATTTCTTCTTCGTTGAAGGCGCTTCTCATGACCAGGTATCCGTCACGCTCAAAAGCCCGCATTTGCTCGTCGTTGATGATCGGCGTGTTCAGCATCGGCAGTCCTCGGGGTTGGGGTGCGCCTCAAACCGGCGGAGTTTAGGATGGGCGCCCCCGCGCTTCAACGCCGCTGGGAGGATTTTCCGGAAAATCCCGGGTCCTTCCTTGACTGGGGTTAAAAGGGGGAATCCTTGAACCTCCGGGGAATCAGGGGTATATGCCGACCCGGAATAACAATCCATTGATTTGAGGGATTCTTCGATGCGGGGAAAAGCCGACCACAACTGGGACAGCCAGGCTGAGGCGCCGTCGAAGGCGGCACGTTTGCGCGCCATGTTGACGTCCCCGGAATTGGAATTCCTGATGGAGGCCCGCAACGGGCTGTCGGCGAAAATCGTCGAGGAAGCGGGGTTCAAGGGCATCTGGGCCTCGGGCCTGTTGATGTCGAGCATGCTCGACCTGCTGCAGCGCATGATCGACAAGGGAACGTCCATTCGCGCCGTCTACGTGCCGGGGCAATGGCTCGACGTGGACGACGCCGCCGACTTCACCAGGGCGGGCAAGTTCTTGTGATCGCTACCGATGCGTTTCTCGGTTCGGGTTTCGACGCCGGGTTCGATTTCTATACCGGCGTTCCCTGTTCCTTTCTGACGCCGCTGATCAACGGCGCCATTACCGACAAGCGGCTGACCTATGTCGCCGCGGCCAGCGAGGGCGAAGCCGTGGCCATCGCGTCGGGCGCCTGGCTGGCCGGGCACAAGACAGCCGTCATGTGCCAGAATTCCGGCCTCGGCAACGCCGTCAACCCGATCACGTCGCTGAACTTTCCGTTCCGCATCCCGACGCTTTTGATCGTCACCTGGCGGGCCGGGCCGGGGCTCACGGACGAGCCCCAGCATGAGCTGATGGGCCGGATCACGCCGGGCCTTTTGCAGCTGATGGAGGTCCCGCACCGGCCGTTCCCGGCCGAGGATGCCGAAATCGCGGCGGCGATCGGGGAAGCCGGGGCGGCGATGGATAAAACCAGCCTGCCGTTCGCCTTCATCATGCAAAAAGGAGATGTCGGCAACGACGGCGCGGACTCTTGGTCAGCGCCGGAAGCGCGGCCAAGGGGCGAGGCCGCCGACCTGTTGGACCAAGGCCCCTTGCCGGCCCGAATGCAGGCCCTGGAAACGGTGCTGTCAGGCGTTGCCGATGACGCCGGCATCATCGCCACGACGGGGAAATGCGGCCGCGAGCTTTTTACTCTCGGTGACCGGTGGCAGCACCTCTATCAGGTCGGGTCCATGGGTTGCGCCGCCGCCATGGGGCTGGGCGTGGCGCTGAACGTTGGCAATCCGGTGGTGGTGCTGGACGGTGACGGCGCGGCGTTGATGAAAATGGGGACCCTGGCCACCATCGGCGCCTATGGGCCGCAAAACCTCATCCACATCGTTCTCGACAACGGCACCTACGATTCCACCGGCGGCCAGCCGACGGTTTCCCAATCGGTCGATTTCGCCGGGGTCGCCGCCGGTTGCGGGTACCGGAAAAGTTACCGCTGCGACGGCCTCGGCGGTTTCGCCGAGGCGCTGAAATCGGCGCAATCGGGTCGCGGCCCGCATCTGATTCATATGCGCATCGCGCCGGGTTCGATGAAGGACCTGGGACGGCCGAGCGTCAAGCCGCCCGAAGTGGCGCTCCGGTTCAAGGAATTCCTCGCCTCGGGGGCCGGCGAAGGCCAAAAGGCATCCGCCGGGCTTAATACGTGAGCCACGACACCTGGATACACCGCGTCGCCCGGGTCACGGTGGTGAAGCCCCTGATTCATACCGCCGTGACGCCCAATCAGGTGACCACCGCGCGGCTGCTGACCGGAATCGCGGCGGCGGCAGCCCTGGCCATCGGCCCCGAATGGCAGAACCTCGGCGCCGCGGTCTTCGTGCTGTCGGTGGTGCTGGACCGGGCCGACGGCGATCTGGCGCGGCTGACCGGCCGGACCAGCGCCTCGGGCCACCGCTACGACATGATCGCCGACGCGGTTTCAAACGCCCTGGTGCTGATCGGCCTCGGCGTCGGCTTGCGCGACGGCGGGTACGGGTTGCTTTCCGTTTCCATGGGCCTCATGGCCGGGGTTTCGGTGGCCGCGATCCTGTGGCTGGTGATGCGGATCGAGGAATTGAAAGGCGCCCGCGCCGCCGAGCTTCCCAGCGTCGCCGGTTTCGACGCCGACGACGCGGTGTTGCTGATCCCGGTTTTCATCTGGTTCGGGCAGGCGGAAGGGCTGCTGGTGGCGGCCTTTTACATCGCTCCTTTGGTGGCCGCCTTGTTTTTTGCCATGTACCGGAAAAAATTACCCCCTTCGGAGCCTCAATAGGGTCCAACAGGTCCACAGGCAGTAGACGCCGGCGCCAATCCCGGCGGCGACAAAAAACGGCATCAGGAACCCGGCCCAGGTGATCGGCGCCAGCAGGTAGATGCCGTCCTCCAATTCGAAACCGGCGAAGCCCGGATAACCGACGGCGTCGTGTTCGGCGTCTTCGTCGAGGTCGAGCTGCTTGTCGATGCCTAGATTGGTGAACATGGAAACCACCGCCGAGGCGGCCCCCGCCGCGCCTAAGACGATGGCCCAGGGGCCAAGCGGGGAATCGATGAATCCGATACCCATGCACAGGAACAGGGCGGCGTAGCTCAAGGCGCCGGAAACGTAATCCAGGTAATAGCCGAGCCTCGACGTCATGTCCTTCTGGCGCGCCAGCTCGCCGTCAAAGTGGTCGAGGAACCGGGCCAGCACGAAAAGCCCGGCGCCCCAATCAGCGTTAATGGCATCGCCGGTGGCCAACAGACCGGCGCCGGCCAGCGCCACCGCCAGGGTGAACATCGTTATCTGGTTGGGGGTCACCGGCGATTTGATCAGGGGTTTGACGAGGACCCGCGCGATCCGCTGGTCCCAGGGCGGGGTTTTCATCGTTTCGTCCTTAGAAACTCCGGGGCCCGAAGGCCCAATGGGCCGGGCCGGGGGAGGGTGTTACCCCGGCCTCGCGGAGTCAAGGGGCCGCCTGGAGGTGGCGCGATGCGAGACGCCCAGCCTGCGTATCTTCACCGAGTGTTATGATGCTTGAACCGCAATAGGCGAGGACCCCTCAGGTCTACCGGATCAAAAAAATCTGACCTTCCTTGTTCCGATAGTCCCAACAGGGCTATAAGCGGCGACGGAAGGAGGGGCCTAAACCGTGACCACGACGCCTGCCCAAGCATACCGCCAAGCCCTTGTGCGCTGGACCGATGGGGTGCGCCGGTTGGCCTGGCTGGTGGTTGCCGCCTCCGTGCTTCTCAGCGCCGCCGCCGCGGTCTATCTGGCGGAAAATATCCGCATCAATACCGACACCGGCGACATGTTGTCGCCGGACCTGGCGTTCCGCCGCCATTCGGCGGAACTGGACAAGGCCTTTCCGCAGTTTTCCGACAACCTGATTGTCGTCATCGATGGCGACAGCCCGGACCTTTCCGATGACGCCGCCCGGGCGTTGGCCGAGCGGCTTCGCCGGCAACCGAAATTGTTCGGCCGCGTCGACGACCCGGCCGGCAACGATTTCCTGCGCCGCAACGGGTTGTTGTATTTGGAGCTGGATGACCTTTACGAGCTCAGCGACCGGCTGGCCGAAGCGCAGCCCTTCCTCGGCGCCCTGTGGCGGGACCCCAGCCTCGTCGGCCTGTTTCGCATGCTTGACCTGGCCATCGACGAATTCCTCAAGGACCCCGCCGAGGCCCCCTTTGAATTGATGACGGTGCTGGACGCCCTGGCCGATGTCGCCGAAGCCCAAAAGGCCGGAAAATTCAGTCAATTGTCCTGGCAGACGTTGATGACGGGCGCCGTCGCCCCGGAAGACGAAGTGTTGGCCAACCGCCGCATTCTCGTCCTCCAGCCGGCTCTCGATTTCAAGTCCTTGCAGCCGGCGGCGAAGGCGATGGCGGGCGTGCGCGCCGCCGCCCGGGACCTGGGCCTGACCCGGGAAAACGGCGTCCTGGTGCGCCTGACGGGCTCCGCCGCGCTCGCCGATGAGGAACTGCAAAGCGTCGAAAAAGGCATAGGCGTGGCCGCGGGAGTGTCGCTGTTCCTGGTCGTGGTTCTGTTGCTGATCGGGTACCGGTCGCTGAGGCTGGCGGCGGCGGCGCTGGTGACGTTGCTGATGGGCCTGATTTGGACGGCGGCCTTCGCGATTTTAGCTCTCGGCGCGTTGAACCTGATCTCGGTCGCGTTCGCGGTCCTGTTTATCGGCCTCAGCGTCGATTTCGGCATTCATTACGGGCTTCGCTACAAGGAAGGGATGGACCGCGATGGCGATCACGCCCGGGCCCTGTCCGAAGCCGCCAAACAAGTCGGCGGGGCGTTGACCTTGTGCGCGCTGAGCGCCGCCATCGCCTTCTATTCGTTCCTGCCGACGGATTATCTGGGCCTCGCCGAACTGGGATTGATCGCCGGGACCGGCATGTTCATCGCCTTTTTCGCCAATATCACCGTTTTACCGGCGCTGTTGACGGTGATGCCCCGCAAGCGGGGCTTCCGCAAGGGAGGCGGCGGAGGGATGATTCCGGTGAAACCGGTTTTCCAGTCCTTTATCCGGTTCAACAGCCGAGCCGTTTGCTGGTCGGCCCTAGCGGTGGGGGTTGCGGCGGCGTTCGTGGCTCCGAAGGCGATGTTCGATTTCGACCCCTTGAACCTGAAGGATCCGAAAACCGAATCCGTGGCGACGATTTTCGATTTGATGGAAAACAACCGCACCAGCCCCTATTCGATCACCGTCCTGACACCGAACCTGGACGCCGCCCAAGCCCTGGCCGGGAAAATGAACGCGCTCTCCGAAGTCGACGGCACCACCACCCTGGCCGATTACGTTCCCGCCGATCAGCCGGAGAAACTCGACCTCATCGCCACCATGGGGCTGTTCCTGATGCCGTCCTTCGCCGCGGCGGGAACCGACGCGCCCCCGTCCATGGAGGACCGCCGGGCGGCGCTCGGCCAAATCCGCGGCAGGCTCGGAAAATTGTCGGCCCTTCAAGGGACGGTTGGCGAAGCGCAAGCGGCCGGGCGCCTTTCCCAGGCCCTGGTGGCCCTGTTCGGGGACGGTCCGGCCAATGAAGCCGGGCTGAAGGAGCTGGAAACGCGGCTGTTGGCGGCGCTGCCGGGGCGGCTCGACGCCCTTAACCTTTCGCTGACCGCGGAACCGGTGGATTTGAATAATCTGCCACCCGATATGGCCGCCAACCAGGTCGCCGCCGACGGCCGGGCCCGGCTCGAGGTGTTTCCCAAAGAGGATCTCCGTGACCACGAGGCGCTGACCCGGTTCGTTCAATCGGTCAAGGGCGTTGCCGACAATGCGATCGGGTCGTCGGTGGTCATCCTCGAGGCCGGCAACGCGGTCGTCGCCGCTTTCTGGCAGGCGGGGATCATCTCGGTGACGTTGATTTCAGTGCTGTTGATGGCGGTCCTGAAACGGTGGCTCGACATGGTCCTGGTGTTCGCCCCTCTGACGCTGGCGGCGCTGCTGACCGTCGCCGCCTCGGTGATTTTTGATATACCCTTCAATTTCGCCAACATCATCGTCCTGCCCTTGTTGTTCGGGCTCGGCGTTGCCAGCGGAATTCATCTGGTGTTGAGGCAACGTGAGGAAAACTCCGTCAGCGGCGTTCTCGAAACGTCGACGCCCCGGGCCGTGGTCTTCAGCGCTTTGACCACCATTGGTTCGTTCGCCAGTATTGCGTTGTCGTCGCACCCGGGGACGGCGAGCATGGGGCTACTGTTGACGATTTCCATTACCTTGACCCTCGGGTGCACGCTCGTGGTTTTGCCGGCGCTGATGGTCGCCGCCGGAAACCGGATGACCGTAAATCAACGGGAATGATGCATGACGGTTGGAGAAAAGACCCCTGTGTTTCCCCTGATCCAGCATCTATCCATGCTGGCGACCCCGGCCTTGGCCCGCATGCCGGTGACCGCCAATCAGATCACGGCTACATCCCTGGCAACCGGCCTGGCGGCGTCCAGGTGCCTGTTGCAAGGGGGCGGCGGCTGGGCGGCGGCGGGGGTTCTATTTGTCGTGACGTACGTTCTGGACAACTGCGACGGCGAGATCGCGCGGCTCAAGGACCAGTGTTCGACCTTCGGCATGTGGTTCGACACCCTCGTCGATTGGATCGTCCACACCGCCTTTTTCATCGCCCTTGGGATCGGCACGGCGAAGGGTTTCGGCCATGACGCGTGGCTGTGGCTGGGAGGGATCGCGGCCGCCGGCGGCACCTTCAATTTCGCCCTCGGCATCATTCTGGATGGCCGCGACAAGGCAGCCTCGGAAGACGAGGACAAGGCGGAAACCACCCGCCAGCCCGAAGGCCTGAGCGATTGGGCGGTGTATGTTTTCCGTGAGCTTACGCGGGCGGATTTTTGCTTTATCGTTCTGGCGCTAGCGCTTTTCGACCTGACCTGGCTGCTACTGCCGGCCGGCGCCATTTGTTCGCAGGTCTATTGGATCGCCCAATTCGTCCGAGGGGCCCGGGAATTGAATGTTTAGGGCCCTAAAGCGTTTTTGCCGGTAGAGGCCGGGGCATGCGGTACTTGAAAGCCTTTTACCTGCTCATCGGCGTGGCGTTGCTGGCGGCCGTCATCGCCGAAATCGAGGTCGCCGAAGTCGGCGTCCAGATCGGCCGGGTCGGATACGGGTTTTTGGTCATCCTGGGCATTTATTTCGTCGCCTTCAGCATCGATTCCGTGACCTGGCAGATGACCATCCGCGGCGTTCCCCTGAACGGGCTTTGGGCATACCGGGCCTGGGTGCTGCGCATGGTCGGCGAGGCGTTCAACCACGTCATCCCGGCCGCCAGCATGGGCGGCGAGCCGGTCAAGGCGATGCTGTTGAAAAAGCACTACGGGATCGGCTACCGCGAAGGGACGGCCTCGCTTATCCTGGCTAGGACCATCAACCTGATCGCCCTGGTGATCTTTCTGGTCGGCGGTTTCGCCTTGATGATCGCCGCCGGGTCTCTGCCGGGGGCCTATGAAATTGTCGCCGGCGTCGGCTTGTTGGTATTGGGGTTGGCGGTGGCCCTTTTCTTTGTCGTCCAGCGTTTTGGGGTGACGTCGCTGACCGGGGCCTGGATCGGCGGCTGGCGTTTCGGGGCGCGAGTTAAGGACGTTCTTCACCATATCCGCGACATGGACGACCGGCTGGTTCATTTTTACACCGGCACCCGGGGCCGGTTCGCCGGCGCCCTGTTGCTGGCCTTCGTCAACTGGTTGCTGGGCGCGGTCGAAATCTATTACACGCTCTTGTTTCTGGGTCATCCCATATCCTGGGCCGATGCCTGGATCATCGAGGCGGTGGCGCAACTGGTGCGGACCGGGACGTTTTTCATTCCCGCCTCCATCGGCGCCCAGGAAGGGGCCTTTCTGCTTGTCTGTGGGGCGATTACGGGGTCGCCGACCCTGGGCGTGTCGGTATCGGTGGTCCGCCGGTTGCGCGAAGTGATCTGGATCGTCTGGGGTTTTACGCTGGGGTCGATTCTTTCCATGAAACCGGGCCTGGTCCCGGAAGGGGACGGCGACGGCGGTTAGGTTGCGAATTGAGGCCGAAAGTCTTAAGGGTTCAGCAGTTGATCGGCCTTGCGGTTCAAGGTCTCGATGAGGCCGTCGACCCCCCCGGTTTTCAGCACCCGGCGGTATTCCGACCGGCGCACCGCCAGTTCGCTGATACCGGCATCCAGCAGCACGTCAATGATCCGCCATTCCCCCTTGATTTTGTGGGTGACGTAGGTGAGATCCACCGGGTCGAACCCGGGATCGATGATCCGGGTCTTGACCAGGATGGTTTTCTGCGGCCCCGGTTTTTCGCCCTCAGTTTCGAAGGATTGGCCCGAATAGCCGTCGAACCGCGAGGCATAGGTGCTAATGGAAAGGCGGGTAAAGGCGTCGACCAGCCTGTCGATCTGGGCCGGGCCGGACTTCCTCCAATAGGAGCCGGCGGCGACCTGGGTCATCAACCGAAAATGAAAATTTTGCTTGAGCGGCGACGCCAGCTTTTCAAACCGGCCCTTGACGCCAAGAGTCTTGGCTTCCTTCATGACGCCGAGCAGGCTTTGGTGAAAGGCGGTGACAATATCGCTCGGACTGGGCTGCGCCCAGCCGGCGGAAGGGGCTATCACGACCATGGCCGTCAGAAGCGGCACTAACCCGAATGTGAAAAAGCAGCGTGGCATGGTCTTTTTCATAGGATTGAAATGTGGCGGCCGTGTGGTGGGTTTGGGCGGATGAGGAAATCTTATTGGGAGATCAGCTCGTCGGCCTTGCCGTTCAAAAGCGAAATCAGTCCTGGAATACCCTTGTTTTTTAATATCAGGCTGTATTCCGACTGGCGCACCTTCAATTCGCTGATTCCATTATCGAGGATGACGTCGATGATGCGCCAACCCTCTTTGTAGGGCCTCAAGACATAGGCGATATCGACCGTCGATTTATCTGATTTAATGAGCTTCGTCATTACCAGTAAGGTCTTTTGCGGCCCCGGCATTTGCTTCTCCAATTTGAAGACCTCGCCCGAATAACCATCAAACAGGGTGGCCAAGGTCGCAATGCTCATGCGCCGGAAAGCCTCGACGACTTGCATTTGTTCCGAAGCAGTCGCTTTCTTCCAAAAGCCGCTGGAGATGATCTGGATCATCAACGGAATGTGAAAGGATTTATCGACGCTGGGGGCCAGCCGCTCGAAGCGTTGATGAACGGAAAGTTTTTCCGCCTCTTTCATGACCTGGAGAAGGCTGGCCTGGAACCGGACGACGATGTCACTTGGCCCCGCCTCGGCCGTGGCTGGACCGGGCAAAACCGCCACACAAACGAATAAAACTAAAGCTTTAAAGGTCAACGAAGAACGATGCATTAATGGCCTCAAAAGATGTTTTTTGCATTGTTACGAAGGGTTAAACCAAGGTTTTATCAAAGATAATGTTAACCATAACAGAATTGGCTTGTTTTGATAAAATTGTTACAACTTGCGTTTTGATGGACATGAGTGGTTGCGGGAGTCGAAAAGTTCCCCTAAAAACAATTAATGCAACTATCCTCGGAGACTCGTTTCCAGTGGATGGTGTCTCTGCGGTTTGGTTTTTGGTGCCTTTCCAGGATGAGTTAGGAAACGAGTTTCATGATCCTAAAAAAGTTAAAATCCATCACTTGGCCGGTCGCCCTCTTGATGGCGGTTCTGGCCTTCGGGTTGGCGGTGCCGGAAATTTCCTTTGCCGCCAGCATGGAGGAAACGGATTCCGTCCATGTCACCTTGGCCCAGGCCAGCGGCGAAGAAACCGTCAACGATCCCCTGGAGTCCCTGAACCGGTCGATCTTTGAGGTCAACGAGGGTCTCCAGGATGTGCTCCTGCGCCCCATCGCCAAGTTCTATAATGCAAACGTCAACTTGACGGTCCGTCAGAGAATATCCAATTTCCTCGACAACCTCTCGTCGCCGGTCATTTTCGCCAACGATCTTCTGCAAGGAGAGTTCAAACGGGCGCTGACGACCTTCGGCCGGGCCATTATCAACACCACCATCGGCATCGTCGGCTTTGCCGATGTAGCAGCATCGGAATTGGGGATAGAGCGCCATGGTGAGGATTTCGGCCAGACCCTTGCCGTTTACGGCATGGGTGAAGGTTTTTACCTTGTCCTGCCGATATTCGGCCCGTCCAGTCCCCGCGACGCCATCGGCAAGTTGGTGATTGATCCCTATCTCGATCCCCTGGGGCTGTGGTTGGGCAATACGGACCGTCAAAATATCGAATATACGCTGGCCGGCGCCGAGGGCCTGGATGAATACGCCGACATCGTCGATGAGCTGAGCCAGGTGAAAAAGACGTCCGTCGATTATTACGCCGCCGTCCGCAGCCTGTACCGGCAGAAGCGAAAAACCGAAATCAACAACGGTTCCATCCTTGAACTGCCGCCGATCCCTGATTTGAGCTACGGCATCACGCCCGAGGACTTCGATCAGCCGCTGGCCGGGTTCAATCCGCTGGCCCCCCAATAATCCCGTTTATTCCGTACCGCCCCCCCGGCGCGTCTTTTCGCGATCGGGGTGGGGTTCAGGCGGCACAGCTTAACTTATTGAAATTAAAGTATTTATACCCCTAATCCTTGACTTTTTCCGTTTTTTGGGTATTATAATTACTGTCGCTGGCGCCCATTGGGGCCAGCAAAAGGTCGGCCTGACCGAATGGTGGGCCAGTAGGCTTATTGCTTCGAACGGAGGATATGGCCGTGCGCGAGTGGATCGCAGACATCAAAGACGCGTACACCCTTTCATATCCCTGATGTGACCTTGCGGCATATGTCCTGCCGTCGGCGCTGTGCCGATGGAACGGGGCTGAGTGTATACAAGGCCACGTAATTGAGTGTCCGGGTTGTCCAATAAGAAACCGAAAAAAACCGGCGCCGAAACGGAAGAAGAAGGAATAGGGAATTAAGTTATGACAGCGTTGAGCTTACCGGCGGTTCCCGTTGAAGGCGGCCTGTCGCGGTATTTCCGCGAAGTGTGGAGCTTTCCCATGCTGGAGAAGGAAGAAGAGCAAATGCTTGCCGTTCGCTGGCGTGACAAGGGCGACACCGAGGCTGCCCATAAGTTGGTGACGTCGCACCTGCGCCTGGTGGCGAAAATCGCCATGAAATACCGGGGCTACGGCCTTCCCGTCGCCGACTTGGTTTCCGAAGGCAACATCGGATTGATGAAAGCGGTAAAGAAATTCGACCCGGGTTTGGGATTCCGGCTCTCGACCTACGCCATGTGGTGGATCAGGGCGTCGATCACCGAATACATTTTGAAGTCGTGGTCGATGGTCAAGTTGGGCACGGTGGCGTCGCAGAAGAAACTGTTTTTCTCGCTGCGCAATCTCAAGGGCCGACTCAATATCCTCGATAGCGGTGAACTGACCCCGGATCAGGCCCAACAGTTGTCCGATACCATGGGCGTTTCCGCCGACGAGATCACCCATATGAACCGCCGTCTTTCGACCAGGGACTTGTCCCTCAACGCGCCCTTGTCCAATGACGAGGAAGGCATCGAATTTCAGGATACCCTGGTCGACAATAGCCCCAGCCCCGAAAGCCGATTCGCCGAGGCGGAAGAACTCGGCCACCGCAGCGCCATCCTTAGGCAGGCGCTGAAGGCGCTACCGGAACGCGAACGCCATATTTTCACCGAGCGGCGGCTGAAGGACGATCCGAAGACGCTGGAGGAGCTTGGCAAGGAATACGGCATCAGCCGCGAGCGGATCCGCCAGCTTGAGGTGCGGGCCTTTGACAAGGTTCAAAAGGCGGTGACGGCGGTCATCGCCGAAGAACCCGAAGCCTGAAAGACGGAACTAAATCCCCAATCCCCGAGGCCAGTTCCGGGATTGCCGAAAAACACCCTTAGGACCGGGGGGCCGCCCGGGCCCCCTTAGCGTTCCCGCCATCTGTTTCCGGGCGGGCCTAAGAATGGCGCCCTGGTCCCGGGAAAACCTCTTCGGCCAGGGAAGGAGAAATTCCACATCTTTATCGATATAAATGCCGGAGTTCAGGCTGAGGTAAGAAAAATGTGATACTCATCACTTCATACGCCCTAAGAAATAGGTCATAAGAATACCTAACTTCCGAAGTAGGCGATTTTTTCTTGCTTCTCGGGTGATATCCCGGAAAAGTAAACAAGCGGCTTGGTTGCCAAAAACGTCGAAGTGATATGACTCTAAAACTGAAATTCTGGGGTGTGCGCGGAAGCATCGCCTGTGCGACCCCCAGCCACATGAAATACGGCGGCAACACCAGTTGCATCGAGGTGCGGGCGGGAGATCATTGTTTCGTTTTGGATGCCGGCACCGGGATAAAGAACTTTGGCGGATCCCTCATCTCCAACGGCGACAACGTTTCCCATATGCTTCTGACCCATACCCATTGGGACCACATCATGGGCTTTCCCTTTTTCGCTCCCGCCTATGACCCCAAGAATTCAATTTCCATCATGGCCGGCCACTTGACCGGCCAAGGGGGCATCAAGAAGATTCTGTCCTCGCAAATGAACAATCCGATGTTTCCGATTCCCCTCGAAGCCATGCAGGCCGACCTCAAGTTCGAGGATTTCGAGGCCGGTGACAGCTTGCAACTCTTTGACGATGTCAACATCCGGACCGCGCCCTTGAACCATCCCAACGGGGCCACGGGTTACCGAATCGAACACGGCGGCAAGTCGGCGGTTTACGTGACCGATACCGAACACGTGCCGGGTCAGCCGGACCAGAACATCCTAGGCCTAATCGAAGGTGCCGATGTGGTGATTTACGACAGCACCTATACGGAGGACGAATTCCCCTCGAAAATCGACTGGGGCCACTCGACCTGGAACGAGGGCATGCGCTTGTGCCAGGCGGCGAAAGTCAAACAGTTGGCCATTTTCCACCATGAGCCGGATCACGACGACGATTTCATGGACAAGCTCACCGCCGAAGCCGCCGAAGCCTGGGACGGCACCTTCGTTTGCCGCGAAGGCATGGAAATCATCCTCGAATAAAATTCGGGCTCATTGCCCCGGCGGCGTGGCCTGGGGAATTTCCAGAACGGCCGGGGCGGGGGCCGGGGTTGCCGTCGGCGTTTTGGGAGTGGCCGGAACGGGGGCCGGGGTTGCCGGTTGCCCAGCGGCCGAGGCTTCTTTCCCCCGTTCCTTTTCCGCCACCTTTTGCAAAAACACTTCCTTCTCCTCCAGCGACATAGGATAGACGCGGATGACCACCCGACGGTTTAGGGCTTGGTTATCCGGGACCGGATTTCCCTCGGCGTCCTTGTTCGGCGCTTTCGGCTGGGTATCGGCATAGCCGGTCGCTTTCATGCGGCTGGAATCCAGCTCCTGGCTGATTAAAAAGCGGATAATTCCGGCGGCGCGGGACGCCGACAGTTCCCAGTTAGAGGGGTATCGGGGGGTGTTGATGGGGACGTCGTCGGTGTGCCCCTCGATTTCGATTGTGTAGAACTGGTAGCGGGGCGCCAGCAGGGTTTGCGTCATTTTTTCCAGAACCGGCAGGGCTTCTTCACGGATATCGGCGAACCCGGGTTTGAAAAAGGCCGAACTGGACAGCTCGATAACGATACCCTTTTTGTCGGTTTCGACCTTGACCACCTGGTCGGCCTGCATGTTGTAGACGACATCCTGAACGTCGATCCGGAGTAACTGGATCGGGCTGGTGGATTCCTGTCCGGTGAGGTTGCTCTTGATCGCCGTCGCCGCCGTCTCGAAGGCGGGGATGTCATATTCGGCGAAGGTGAGGAGCATGACCATGAAGGCCATCAACAGCGTGATGGCGTCGGCATAGGTAACCAGCCAGTCTTCTTTTTCTTCTACTTCTTCGGGAGGTGCGTCCATGATTCTTGCCCTATGGCCACGGAGGCCCGAAACGAGTTCCGGCCTCGATCACTTTTTCATCTTGTCAATGTCGAAGTGGATCGCCGGGTCGAGGAAGCTGTTCATCTTGTCCTGGATGAAGCGCGGGCTCTTCTTATCGGCCAGCAGGACCAGACCCTCGGCGACCAGGTAGTTGCGGAAGCGGATGATCTGCTCGCGCTGCATGATCTTGGTCGCCGAGGGGAGGAAGACGATCTGCGAAAATATCACACCGTAGAGCGTCGTGCATAACGCCACCGCAAGTCCCGCGCCCAGCGTCGACGGATCCCCGCCCATGCTGCCGAGCATGATGATCAGGCCGACGAGCGTGCCGATCATGCCGAAGGCCGGCGCCGCCGCGCCCATTTTCTTGATGATATCCACCAGCACCGTGTTGCGCCCGAAGCTGGTCTCGATGGTGTTGTTCATGATTTCGCGGACTTCGTCGCCGGAGTAGCCGCTGATCACCATGTCGACGCCGAACGAGAGGAACTTGTCTCCCTTAACCGATTTCTTGGCTTCCTGTTCGAGCGCCGGAATGCCGTTCTTTTGCACGGCGTAGGCCCATTTGATGATGCGTCCGACCTCGGCCGTCAGCACCCCGCGCCCCATTCCCGGCGACGCAAAGATTTTGATCATCACCTTAAACGACAAAATCACGTAGCGGGGTTCGTAAGAAATGAACGCTGCCGCCAAGGTCCCGCCGCAAACCATGACGAAGCTGGAGACGCTAATGAAGATTGCGTAGTCGTCCGTGGCGGTGACGATGGCGCTAAGAAACAAGCCCATCGCGGCCATAAACGCGCCGATCGTTGCTAATGACATGCCCTATTCCTGCTTTCGAAATCAGTTCACGGCAGTCTCTACGGGCCCCTGACGGCCCGTGTCCCCCCATAGGGATTCCCTAACCTTATACCGAATTCTTGATAAAATCTTAATCCGTTATGCCGCAATCCGATAAATGAACAATAAGGACGTTAAATTCATTCCTCCGAAATCGTCGATTAACGCTCCCTGAATGCTTCGTGGCGGAGTTTCAGGATGGGTCTGATCAGGTAGTCCATGACCGCTTGCCTGTATGAATGTCGACAGTGGCCTGCATGCCGGGAACGATCGGAAGCGAGCCTTCTTCCTCGCCAAGATAATTCTTGTCCGTTTGGACGATGACCAAGATGACGCCCAAAAACACGACCGCGAACGGCAGGTCCGCCACCAACAGCGCCGAGGCGCCGGAAAGCGTGTTGCGGACCACGTAGACGTCGCGGAAAAGCGATTGCCAGTGGTTCACCGGCTTGGACTCAAGCATGTGTAGCGGCAGCCCCATCAGCTTGTCGAACAGGCGCTGGCCAACCAGAACACAGACCCGCAAGGCCACCGACTGCATAATCCGGGATCGGGCCATGCGTAGGATGTAGTCGAAAATTATGACAAAAATCATGCCGATGGCCAGGCCCCAAAGGGTGCTGATCCCGGCGCTGGCGATCACCCGGTCGTAGACCTGGAGCGTGAACACCGGCACTGCGAGCGCCAACAGGTTGACGAAAAACGACATCGCCAAAACCTCGCGGAAAATCGGCTTCAGCGGCTCCAGGAAGGGCTTGAGCCAGGCGCGTGAAGGGGGGGGCACTCATGGCAAGAAATATACGGCTCCCAAGCAAATGACGCTAGCCTATGTTGGCGGCGATTTTATGGCGCTGGCGGGGCCTCGGGGGCTTAAGGCATCCGTTTTCGAAACCGGCGCCCCATGGTTGGGGACTGACGGGGGGTTCAGGCGAATCGGCGGGCATGGGGCACCCGAGGAGCCTGAGAATTACGGCTTGACCCCGAAACGGCGGACCTGTTGTAGTACCGTGTGTCCGGGAGCCAATTAAGGGGGTTGAAGTCCGGTGACGAAGTTCAGGATTCGTTTTAATGGTTTCGCCCGCAGCCGGAGAGGACGGCCGGATGCTTAAGTTCCTGCGCTCCGCCTTCAGCTTCGAGAGGCTTTTGAGCGTGGCCCTCCTTTCGGGGTTCATGTTCCTGTATTACGTCGACCCCTATCCAGTGCAGTTCCTGCGCCTGAAGACGTTCGATTTTTACCAACAGCAGAAACCGCGTGAAATTCCCCCGCCTCAGGGCAAGCCGGTCACTATCATCGACCTCGACGAGGAAAGTCTGGCCGAAATCGGCCAATGGCCGTGGCCGCGCACCACCGTCGCCAAGCTTATCCAGAACCTGATGCAGATGGGCGCCGCCTTGGTCGCCTTCGACATCGTATTCGCCGAGCCCGACAGGATGAATCCGAATAAAATTCCGGATACCGTAGTCGGCCTCGACGAGGCCACCAAGGCCAAGCTTAGGTTGCTTCCCAGCAACGACGAGATCATGTCCCGGGTGATTCGCAAAAGCCGCGTCGTGTTGGGCCAGGCCGGTTACTGGGAAAAGCTGGAAACCAAGAAGGGCCCGCCGATCAAGAAATCCGTGGCGCTCCTGAAGCAGGGTAAGAACGTCAACCCGGCCTTCTTCCTGCCCCGGTTCCAGTCGCTGATCCGCAACGTGCCGGTGCTTGAAAAGCATGCCACCGGCCACGGCATCTTTTCCCTGGTCCCGGAACCTGACGGTATCGTCAGAAGGGTGCCGACGCTGTTCGTTTATGAAAACGAGCTGTATCCGTCGCTGGCGGTCGAGATGCTGAGGGTTGCGGTTAACCGCAAATCCATTCTGGTCAAAGCCAACGTCGCAGGCATCACTTTTCTGGGCGTGCACAAGAATCTCCAGATTCCGACCGACAGCCACGGCCGGGTGTGGCCGTATTTCTCGAAAAGCGACAAATCCAAGTACGTCTCGGCCAAGGACGTGCTTAACGGAACAGCCGACCCGGCGCTGATCAAGGGCAAGCTGACCATCGTCGGCACGTCGGCGGTCGGGCTTCTGGATATTCGCGCCGTGCCGACGGAGCCGGTCATTCCCGGAGTCGAGGTCCACGTGCAACTGATCGAGGCGGCGATGCATAAAAAATGGCTTTCGCGGCCCAATTATTTCATCGGTGCCGAGCTGGCGTTGATCCTGTTCGGTGGCCTGGCGATGATCATTCTGGTCCCTTGGGCCGGCGCCAAATGGACCATGGGGCTGTTCCTGCTCGTCTCCGGCGGTGCCGGGGCCACGTCGTGGTACCTGTTCGCCGAACACCGATTGTTGTTCGACGCCGGCTACGCGATCATTTCGATCCTACTTCTCTATACCGTCCTCACCTATACCGGTTACGCCAAGGAAGAAGCCAGTCGGCGCCAGACCCGGGATGCGTTCTCCAAGTATCTGTCGCCCGACATGGTCGCGCGCGTCGCCGAAAACCCCGGGGAACTGAAACTGGGCGGCGAGAAACGCGAAATGACCCTGTTATTCTGTGACGTTCGCGGTTTCACCACCATTTCCGAACAGTTCGATGCGGTCGGCCTGACGGCGCTGATCAACAAGCTGCTGACGCCATTGACCAATGCCATCCTCGATCGTCAGGGAACGGTCGACAAATACATGGGCGACTGCATCATGGCGTTCTGGAACGCGCCTCTGGACGACGACGAGCATATCTACAATGGCTGTGTCTCGGCCCTGGCGATGCTGGCCGAGATGGGGCCGCTGAACGACCGGCTTGAAATTGAAGCCAAAGAGGAAGGCCGCAAGCATATCCCGCTTAAAGTAGGCCTTGGCCTGAATACCGGCGAATGCGTGGTCGGCAATATGGGGTCCGACCAGCGTTTCGATTATTCGGTGCTCGGCGATACGGTCAACCTGGCGGCGCGCCTGGAAGGGCAATCCAAGAGCTACGGCATGAACGTGGTTCTCGGCCCGACCACCAACGCGGCGGTTACGGACCGGATGGCGACCATCGATCTCGACTACATTCAGGTCAAGGGCAAGACCGAGGGCACCTATATCTACGGCCTGATGGGGGACGCGGAGGTCAAGGCCGGTCCCAGGTTCGTGGCACTGCAAAAGAAAATTTCCGACGCGGTGGACAGCTATCGTCAACAGCGTTTCGACGAGGCCGCGGGAATGTTTAAGGAAATCCGCCGTCTCGGCTCCGACGAGCACAAGCCCTGGCACCTCGAAGTCAACCTGGATGTGCTCTGCGATCTCTACGACGAGCGCATCGCCGAATACAAAATAAACCCGCCGGCCGCCAACTGGGACGGCGTCTTCATCGCGACAACGAAATAGGGGAAAGATAACTAGAAATAGAGGGAAAATAAGCAGGAAGGAGACCGGATATGGATAAAGCTTTCGAATATCTGAACGACAACGACCGCGCTCTGCTGGAGAAAAAAGGCGAAGTCCTGGAGGTTGAAAAAGATCATGTGATCCTAGAGGAAGGCGATCGCCGCCGCGCCCTTTTCGTGATCTTGGAGGGGTCTTGCCGGGTCGTACTGTCACTCCGGGGCAAAGACGAAACCGTCGCCAGCCTCACCCGGAAGGAATTTTTCGGCGACATGAATTTCCTGGAAGGGATCGGCGCCAGCGCCAACGTCATCGCCAATGAGTCGACCAGGATTCTGGTCATCACGCCCGAGAAAACCCAGGCCCTGCTCGCGGCCGATCCCAGCCTGGCGATGCGCTTTTATCATTCCCTGGCGATCAGCCTGTCCCGGCGCCTGCGCGAGACGACAAGCAAGCTGGTGGAAGAATAAGGGGGCCGGCCGCTAGTCCTTGATATTGCCGAACACGCCCCATTCTATCAGGTTGTTCGTCATGTCCATCTGGAATTTACAGCCCTTGCGCGCCACGCGGGCGCCCGCGGGGAGGCCGAGCGCCTCGGGGTCGGTTTCGCCGGAGCTGGTCATCAACAGGAACTTGGCGTTCGACAGGGCATCGATGGCCTTGAACGCGTGCGCCATTTCGACGCCGCTCATGTCCTCGTTGACCATGCTGGCGCCGATGATATGGGGCGGGTTGGCGAGCCCGATTTCGATGGCCTCGACGGCGGTTTCGGCGAGGCTGACCCGAAAGCCGCACGATGCAAGTCCTTCGCCGATGATCCGGCGTTGCAGGCCCTTCGGCAGGACCAGCAAAAAGCCGATGTCGCGGGTTATCTGGTCGGTGGGGGTGGCGTTCACCGTAACGGTGCCGCTGTGCGGCAAGGCGCGCAGGATTTCCGTGGTTTCGCTGTCGCCCGGGTTTTCGCCGTGATCGGCAATGACCCGGATGGCGTCGGTATAGGCCTGGATGGCAGGCAGATGGTCGGGGCCGACCTTGCCGGCAGTCTCGATATAATCCTCCAGGGCGTGGGCGATCATGGTGATGGCGGGAAACAAGGCAGGAAGCATTGGTTTCCTGAAATAAAGAAAATTTCCGGTATTACTTCGACGTCATCACCCAGACGCCGTTCCAGTCCTCGGGCGGTTCCGCCTTAAGGTGTTCGCAGCGCTCGATATAGGTTTGCGCCAGTTTGTCTTTTTCGTTGGCCTTGATCGCTTCTTCGAAGCGGCTGATGCCCTTGTCCCAATTGCCGTTGCGGTATTCCTTCACCCCTTCGTTGAAGTAGTTCACGTTGTCCATCAGGTTGGGATACGTCTCGTCCGTGTGGTAGTCCAGGACCTCGTAAACGCCGACCGGTTCGGTCTTGCCCTTGACCACGACCATGTCGATGTCGCGCATGCGGTAGGTGCCTTTCAGCTTGGCCTTGGTGAACTCGCTGATCAGGATGCGCGCCGAATACTGTTTGCACGCCGATTCCAGCCGGGCCGCCAGGTTCACGCCGTCGCCGATCATGGTGTAGTCCATGCGCTTGGGTGAGCCGATGTTGCCCGAAACCACCATGCCGGTGTTGAGACCGACCCCGTGGTCGATGGGGTTTTCGCCGCGGGCCACGCGTTCCACGTTCCATTCCCAAAGCTCGACGACCATGGTGATGGCGGCGCGAACGGCGCGGTCCTCGTCGTCTTCGTGGGAGACGGGAATGCCGAACCCGGCCATGATGGCGTCGCCGATGAACTTGTCCAGCATGCCCCCTTCGCGCGTGATGCAGTCGACCATGATGGTGAAGTATTCGTTCAGCATCTGCACCGTGTCTTGGGCGCCCAGGGCCTCGGTGATGGCGGTGAACGAGCGGATATCGGAAAACAGCACCGTGATTTCGCTGCTTTTGCCGCCGAGAAAATCCTCGCTGCTGCCGTCGCTCATCAACTGGTCCGCAATGCCGGGGTCCATGTAGCGCGACATGGTCGATTTCATCCGTTTTTCGTTGCTGATGTCCTCGATCATGATCATCGATCCGAGTTTCTTGCCGTCTTCGCCGATCAGCGGCAGCAGGTTGACGTTGGCGGAAATCGTTTCTTTCTCGTCTTCGTCCCCGAATTCCAGTTCCGCGTCCATGAGGACGTCCTGTTCCAGGGTTTCTTCGACCCTTTTGATACGTTCCATCAACCAGGCGTTGGCGCCGACAAAAAAGTCTTCGGCTTGATTGCCGACGATATCGTTTATCCCGGTTTTTATGATTCGCAGGCCCGCGGCGTTGCAGGTGACGACCTTGCCGTCTTCGTCCATGGTGATGACGCCGTTGGACATGCTCTCCAGCATGCTTTCGTTGTAGTTCTTCATGTTATGGACGTCTTCGAATAGCTTGGCGTTCTCCAGCGAGATGGAGATCTGCGCGGTAAACGCCTTGAGGCGGGTTTCGTCTTCATCGGTGAACGGGCCGCCGCTTTTGTTCAGCACCTGGGTGACGCCGATGGTCTTGCCGTCCTTGTTGACCACCGGGATGCACAGGATGGAGCGGGTGAAATAGCCGGTTTTCTTGTCGAAGGCCGGATTGAAGCGCAGATCGGCATAGGCATAGGGGATATTGATCGTCTTGCCCGACGTGAACACCGCGCCGGCAATGCCCATGGAATTGGGCAGGCGGATTTCGCCCAGGCTGTCGCCCATGGCGACGCGGGAAAACAGCTCGTCGGTCTTATCGTCGTTCATGAACAGCGTCGAGCGGTCGGCGTTCAGCATGTGCGCGGCTTCGCTCATCACCTTGGTCAGAAGCGTTCCCAGTTCAAGTTCCGAGGTGACGTCCGAAACCACGTTGAGAAATTCCATCTCCTTTTCGCGGCTTTTCTTCATGCGTTCGGCGAACTGGGTGCTTTGCAGGGCGACGGCGGCCTGGGTGGTAATGGCCTCCAGCAGGTTCAGGTCTTCGGGCGTGAAGCCGCCTTCATTCTTGTTCAGCGCCTGGGTCACGCCGATGACGTCGCCGCGCACGGTCTTGACCGGGGCGCTGACGATGTTGCGGGTTTTGAAGCCGGTTTGTTCATCCACCTTGCGGTTGAAGCGTTCGTCGGCGTAGGCGTCGGGAATGATCTCGCCCTGGCCGTTGACGAACACCGCGCCGGCGATGCCGGTGGTGTTGAGCATCCTGATCTCGCGCGAGAAATTGCCCTGGGCGACGCGGGAATATAGCTCGCTGGTTGTGGGGTCGTTGAGGAACAGGGACGCGCGCTCGGCCCCCAACTCGGAGGCAATCAGTTCAACCAGGGTTTTCAGGACTTCGTCCAGGCTTTCGATGGCGGCGACCCGGCGCGACACGTTGAGCAGCATTTCGGCCTGCTGCAGTTTCTTGTCGGCCTGGCGCAGCATGGCGACCCGGTCCGGCGCCCGGTTGCCGGAGGCGGGGGCTTGGCTGGGAGGTGGGTCCTGTCGGAGGTTACTCACCATTTTCGGTCTCCAGTTTCTCGCGTAACGCGGCGGCGGTTTCCTGCAGCTGTTTTATCTCGTCGCGGGCGGCGCGTTCCATGCCTTGAATTTTGTCTTCGTAGCGGCCCTTGATGGTATCCAGCTCTTCGCGCAGCGCCACCACAGTCTGTTGCAACTGCTGGGCTTTGTCACTGTCTTCGGCGACAACCTTCTGCACGCTTTGATCCTTCTCGAAGCTCAGATCGTCGAGCTCCCCGCGGAGCGCCTGGGCGGTCTTCTTCAACTGCTGGATTTCATCGTTGCCGCGGGCAATGGCCTCCTGCACCGCCTTGTCCTTCTCGAAGCTCAGGTTGTCGAGTTCCTCGCGGAGCGCCGCCGCGGTTTTGATCAACTGCTGAATTTCGTCGTGGGAATTGGCCGTCGCCTCCTGGACGGCCTGGTCTTTCTCGAAATTGAGGTTGTCCAGTTCTTCGCGAAGCGCCGTCGCCGTTTCCATGAGCTGCGTCGCTTCGTCGGCGGCATCGGCGACGGCCCGCTGTACGCTTTCCTGCATTTCGTACTGCAGGCCCTCCAACTCCTCGCGCAGCGCCGCGATGGTGCTCTTGAGGTGGCGGATTTCCATCCCCGCCTCTTGCAGTTCGTCCTTTTCGGCCTGCAGTAATTGGGTCGGTTCGTTCATCGGCTGCCTCGTTTCCCCCGTTAGAGGCTGTTTTCCCCATTGTTGGAAGAGATTCTTGCGCCCACGGCGCAAGGCGTCAAGAGTCCGCGGTTTTTGGGCCTACCACTTCGAGCACCGGGCCTGTTCGCGATGGTAGTTCTCCGTCGTGTCGATGCGGTCGTTTTCCCGGTCCATGACCTTGTTCATCTCCTTGAACAGCGGCTCGATCTGACGTTGCAGGGCTTTTTGGATCTTGGCCGCCGCCTGGTTGGGGGACCGGCCGGTCAGGGGCTTCAACTGTGAAGCGGCCTGGACCAGCCGCCGCTCGACCTTCGGCGCATAGCGGGCCAGGGTATTGCGGAAAATCGCCAGGTGTTCGTTTTCGTGTTCCAGGACCGAAAGATATTGACAGCTTCCCCGCGGATAGCGCATGGCGACGTAGATGGTGATCTCGTCGTAGCCTAATTTCGCCTTCACACCCGCCACGGTGGCGCAATGTCGTTTGGCCTTGCGGCTCAGCGTGTTGATCGAGATGTCCATGCGGAATTGAAGCTTGGTCAGGGTTAGCCCGATAGGATTCCAGCCGCGTTTGCGGCTCTGCGCCCCTTTGCGTCCCTGCAGGCGGGCCAGTTGTTCACGGCTTTTCCTGGTCTCGTAGGTGACGCGGCCGGCTAGGGTCTTGAGCGACACCCGGGGCAGGGTTTCCGCCTTCGGGCAGGCGGCCGCGGCCGCGGCTAACCGCGGCGCCGACAGCCCCCCCGCGCCAGCGGCCACGGCGGCAAGGATTAATGCCGCCGTTGGAATCCCTAGGCATCCTGACATGACGGTTGAATGTTGCCCTTGTGGGAAGGAAAAGGCAACGCGGGCCTGGGTTTCCCCACCCAAGTTTTCATATAGGGCGCATGATCTTGAGGTTGTTGATTCAATCAGCGCGGCGGAGATTTTGGGCCTTCGATTCGACCGGGCATTTTATAAACTTATGGCTTTCAATCTTGCCTTTGAATGTCTGGGGGCCGACGCAAAGTATGACACCACGGCCTTCGAGGGAGCGGTTGCCGCCACAGAAAGCGAAATATGCGCTTTACTCGCTGGAACGGAAATCTTTGCGGAACGCATTGGCCTTGATCTAAGCCAAGTGCTGGCCTTTTCAACAGTCTTAGACGCAGATTTTTACGGGTTGGGATGGCCTCTTGGTACGTTGTCAGAGAATGATATGAGGCAGGCCAACGAGGTTGCAGACGTTTTTCAAGAAGTTTGGGCTAAATGGGGAAACTCTATCGAAGGTTTTGGCAAGGCTTCTTGAAGAGTTTTCAACAGCCTCAGCCAGGAGCGGACATTGGGTCTCGGCATGTCCGCTTTACCCCCGAAAGCGGACATAATTGGCGACAGTCAGAAATGTCTGCTTATGACCCAAAGCGAGCCTCGTTCAAGACGAAGGCCTCTGAATGTCCGCTTTACCCCCAAAAGCGGACATCTCAGCAGATATTAAAATTGTAAATTTGAGAAAGCCTCTGAATGTCTGCTTTCGGGGTAATAACGGACATTAAAACCCATACCCAATAATGTCTGCTAATAGCCATAAGCGGACATTATAGTACT